>MIZB01000325.1_pt1 | contig 39153 bp, 34 predicted proteins | sample 888171 | NCBI WGS metagenome assembly MIZB01 (sample SAMN05440186, study PRJNA335308) | marine metagenome | isolation source: marine water
TGCAATCTCAACACATAAGGGTTGGAAAAAGCGTATAAAGAGCTGCGATGAAGCTGGAGCTGATATATTTGTTATAGATACTTCTGATGCATATAATGAATTTACTTCTAAGGTTTTGAAAGAATATAGTAAAATGAACCTAGGTAAACCAATCTGTGCAGGTAATGTAATCACGTATGAAGGGGCTAAATTCCTAATGGAAAGTGGGGCTGATGTAGTAAAAGTAGGAATGTCATCTGGTTCAATTTGTACGACACAAAGGGAAAAGGCAACCGGCAGAGCTCCTATGACTGCTTTGATGGAAGTAGAAAAGGCCAGAACTGATTACTTTAAAGAAACTGGGAAATACGTTTCAATTATTATTGATGGAGGTGTTTCTGATGCGGGAAGTATGATAATAGCTCTAAGTATTGCTGATGCCGTAATGATGGGAGGATATTTCAATCACTTTTATGAAGCCGAAGGTGAAAAATATGATGCAAATATGCAATTGACTACACACGAACCTGACATCAAATATGTTGCAACATGGGGAGAAGGATCTGCTCGTGCAAGGAACCTAGATAGGTACGGACATGTCGCTAGGAAAACATTCTTTGCTGAAGGTGAAGAAGGGACTGTAGAAAATTGGGGAAGACTAAAGCCAAAATTGAAACAGGACATTCGTAAAATTAAGGCCGCATTAAGTAATACTGGATGTATGAAGTTAAAAGAATACCATGAAAAATCGGTCATTGAGCTAATGTCGCCTTATACACAAAGTGTAGTGGGAGACACTCACGATATGAAAGTTAAGGAATAAGATCTAATAATTTATTTTTAAAATTGTCAATACCTTCGCCTTTGTAGGCTGAAACTTCAATTGCCCCATCAAAACTCACTTTATTTTCAAAATTTAAATCTTTCTTACTAAATACGTCAACCCATTGACATTTGGGATATCTTAATTTCAACTCATCGCGTAAATTAGTCTGCATTTCTATAGAATATCCTGAAGTGTTACTTAAATCAGTTAAAAATACAATAATTGGTTCCAGGTAATCAAAAGCAGCTATTCCTTGTTTCTCCATGTCATTTCTTTCTAAATCAGGACGATCCAATAAGCCTGGAGTATCCATTACTTGTAAAACTGTATATTTTTTCTTTATGTGTCCCAATGAAACTGCCTTAGTTGTAAAAGGATAGCTTTTGACTTCAGGCTTACCTGATGAGACAGAACCAATTAGGCTAGATTTACCTACATTTGGAGCTCCTGCAAATACAGCTATCGAAGATTCTGTGTCTACATTGGGAAGATTGCGAAATATTGATCTTGCTGAAATTAAAAAATCGAAACTTTTAGAAATCTGCCTAACAACATTCGTCATCTTAGTGTAAGCTTCACTCATAATCTTCATAGTATTCTCAGCACTTTTTCGAGCCCTTGCCTTAGGAACATACTTTGTAGAAATCATCAATACCTCCTTCCTAGCCCAATCAATTGCTCCGAGAGATTTTTTAAGCATATCAACTCCAACTGTAAGATCTATTATTTCTCTATCAAATGGATGAATAATGTCAAATGATGGAAACGCCTTGACATAACTAATCATAGGATTAGCAAGGTTATCTGCAACGGAATGTATTTTTCTAACTGCAGTTAATCGAGCCCGATAGTCTGGGTTTCTTACTTTTTCCTCAACTTTCGAAGCTCTACGCAAGGCTCTATCAATTAGCTCTTCAGAAGTAGCAATATTCTTTATTTCTTGAAGATTCACAAATTATCTATAATGGCATTACCAAATTCACTACATTTCAATAATTTAGCGCCATCCATTAGCCTCTCAAAGTCATATGTAACAGTTTTATCTCCGATAGTTTTCTGCATTCCATCAATTATCAAGTCCGCGGCTTCTTTCCATCCTAAATATCTTAGAAGCATTTCACCAGATAAAATAACTGAACCTGGATTTACTTTATCCTGCCTTGCATATTTTGGAGCTGTACCGTGAGTAGCCTCAAACAATGCATGGCCTGAATCATAATTTATGTTTGCACCTGGAGCTATACCAATTCCTCCGACTTGAGCTGCTAAGGCATCGGAAATGTAATCCCCGTTTAGGTTTAATGTTGTTATAACATCATACTCTGAAGGCCGAGTCAATATTTGCTGGAGCATTGCATCTGCAATTACATCCTTAACAATTATATCTTTACCTGTCTTTGGATTTTTAAAGATGTGCCAAGGACCTCCATCAAGTGGATTAGCTCCAAATTCTTCTCGTGAAATTTCATATCCCCAATCTCTGAAACCACCTTCAGTGAATTTCATAATGTTTCCTTTATGAACTAGGGTAACAGATGATTTATCATTATCAATTGCATAATTTAACGAAGCTCTAACAAGTCTCTTGGTTCCTTCACTAGAAACAGGCTTAACACCTAAAGAGCTTGTTGCGGGAAACCTAATTTGCGATACTCCCATATCTTCTTCAAGAAATTTCAGAACTTTAGCCACTTCTTTTGTTCCTGCTTGCCACTCAATACCTGCATAGATATCTTCAGTATTTTCCCTGAAAATGACCATATCCACTTTCTCAGGATTCCTTACAGGACTAGGAACTCCTTCAAACCAAACTACTGGCCTAACGCATGCAAAAAGATCTAATTTTTGTCTTAATGTTACATTAAGACTCCTAAATCCACCTCCTACAGGAGTGGTCAATGGTCCTTTAAGAGCGACCAAATGCTTTCTAATAGAATCGAGGGTAGATTCAGGAAGCCATTCACCAGTTTCCTCAAAAGCAGCTTCACCTGCATGAACTTCTTCCCAAGAAATAGACTTTTCACCAGAATAGGCTTTTGAAACTGCTGCATCCAAAACTTTGGTGGCTACAGGAGTAACATCTAAACCGATTCCATCCCCGATTATTACTGGTATAATTGGGTTATTCGGGACTTCTAATTTTCCGTTAACACATGTAACTGACGAAGGTGACATAATCTGTGCTAAGCAGAGCTGTATAAATCGGTCTCGGACACTATAATAATAAACACACTTTTACATTAGCAATAATGGGTATTCTGAATCGAATCGTTTTAGCCACAGCTCCGTGGATGCCCAAAATAGTTATCGGTCGAATTGCTTCAGTATATGTTGCAGGCGATAAATTAAAAGATGGGATTGATTTAGTTAGAAAGTTAAACAAGAAGGGATTTGTTGGTACTCTAGATCTACTTGGTGAAGAAGTAAAAAATAGAAGAGGAATTACAAAAACAACTAATTCCTATTGTGACTTAATAGATGGTATTGCAAACTCTGGAGTTGATTGTAACATTTCATTGAAGTTGACTGCAATTGGACTCAAAGTTGACGAAAGTCTTTGCTGGGATAATCTTAGCGTAATACTAGATAAAGCTAAAACGTATAACTCGTTTGTTAGAATGGACATGGAAGATTCTGAAGTTACAGAATCTACTATACAAATGTGTAAGAAGGCTGTAAACTATTACTCTAATTGCGGAACTGTTTTACAGGCATATATGTATCGCACGAGCGATGATATAGATTTACTCAAGGGCCCTAACACTAACATTAGATTATGCAAAGGAGCATATAAGGAAAGTAAGGATATTGCTATCCAAGATTATAACAGAATACGGGAAAATTATGTGGAATGTGCTGAAAAGATGATTAAAAAAAATATATATTCTTGCTTTGCAACACACGATACTTGGATTATAGAACGTATCGAGAAACTTATTGAAAAGAATAATTTTCCAAAGGATAATTGTGAATTCCAAGCACTGTCTGGAGTCCCAATTGACAAAACTTTAGATGAATTAGTTTCAAAAGGTTACACTGTCAGATATTACATACCATATGGACCAGATTGGTACCCTTATTCAATACGAAGAATTAGAGAAAATCCGGATATTTGGAAGGACACAATGAAGGCTTTTTTCTTTAGATCTAAGCATAGAAAATAGCCATCAGCTTTTTTAAGGCATTTTCGTAGATAAATCATGGCAAAAAGGGCAAGACGAAATAAAAAAGCCAAACCTCCCACAAATTATCGTGACGGAAAGCTGGATTCTTCAAGACCGGATTCAAAGCCCGCGCTCATTGCCTTACTTCTTGTTGTTATTTTGATTGGTAGTGGTTTATACTTAACTTCGATGATAGAAACCGAAGATACTGTACTAAATCCTACATATGGTGTAGAAGCTGAACTTGTTACAAATAATCATAATGCAGAACCTGGGGGCGAAACTGATTTCGTGCTACTGGTCAGAAACACAGGCTCAGTCAAAGATACTTTCACTATTTCTACAAAGTCGAATGATGGGGGATTTACTATTGGCATTGAGAACGGATTTGGGACTATGATTCTCGGCAAAGATACCCAAAAGCCTATGATCATTAACATTAAGACTTCATCTTCGGCTGAAGGATTACTTTATGCATATTTGGAAGTTACATCTGGCGGTGACCCCACTAAGAGCGCCGAAGTAAAATTGAATGTAAATACTGACTATAATTTTGGCAATATAACTAAAATAGGTAACAACGTAGACGCTCACTATACTGGAATTTTAGCTAGTGATGCTAAATTATTTGATAGTAGCATGGAATATGTTTGGAAAAATTACCCACATAGAAAAGATGGAACAACGGATAGTAACAGATATTCTCCGTTAACTGCTTCAAACATAGGTTGTCTTGGAGAGGGAAATCCTTCCGAAAATTGTAACGGTAGTAGGGAAATGATAGCAGGTTTTGATAATAAGATGGTCGAAATGTATGAGGGACAAACTTTAGCTGTTAGAATACCTGCCAAAGATGCTTATGGAGAAACTGGGGGACATGATTTAGCAGGTGAGGATTTAATTTTTATAATTGAAATGGTAAATATTAATTGAATAGTAAAAAGTGGAAAACAATTTCTGAAAGAATGGCTGGAGATTTCAGAATATTTAACTTGCGCGAGGTAACTGCCGAGTCTCCGAGAACTGGTAGACATCACCAATTTGTTCTATTAGATGGGTCTGATTGGATTAATATTATTGCTGTAACTGCCGATCAAATGCTTGTGATGGTTAAACAGTATAGATTTGGAACCTCAAAATTTGAATTAGAAATACCTGGCGGAATCATAGAAAAAGGCGAATCTCCAATTGAAGCGGGAGTAAGAGAGCTTAAGGAAGAAACTGGATACGCTGGAATCGATCCTAAATATTTAGGATATGTAGACCCCAATCCTGCTTTTCAAACTAATAAATGTCACACTATTTTAATTCAAAATTGTGAAAAAGTCGACACTCAAAATTTGGACCCCGGAGAAGATATCGAAGTTGAAATTGTTAGTCAGAGAAATGTTCAAAAGCATATCAATGAAGGTAATATAAGACACAGCTTAGTACTATCTGCGTTTAGACTCTATGACATTGATAAAGAATTTAGTTAATCATTGGAACTGAAGAACCAAGAGAATTCAATTCATCATCAGTTTCAGTACTCAAATCATGCTCACTCTCTGGAATGGCTGAAACAAGCATAACTACCTTAACTCTAGTTGACATTGTATCATCCGTTCTAAGGCCCCAAATTAGATTGGCATCTTCAGCCAAATCATACTTGAGAGCTGACAACACTTCGTGACAATCACTCATAGCAAATTCGCTACCTGCAGCTATGTGCAAAAGAACAGCTTCTGCCCCCTTGTAATTATTACCCAAGAGAGGATTGCCTAGTACGGAATCTAAAACGCTACCCGGATCGGAACCATCGGATTCACCGTATAGCACTTTGGCTGTACCTCCAGCCTCAATGATTTTTTTCAAGTCTGCGAAATCTACATTTATCATGGAAGGCTCTGTTACTACTTCAGATAAAGATTGAACAATTCCAGAAACTAAATCTGACATTACACTAAAAGCTTTCTGAATAGGATAGTCCCCTCCAGTTAACTCATTCAATTTCTCATTATCAAGCTCAATGACGCAATCACAATTCTTCTTTAGCTCTGATAAACCTTCTAAGGCAATCTTGCGCCTAGGTGAACCCTCTTCTTTGAATGGCAGAATAGCTACACCAACTACAACCGCATCAGTCTCTTTAGCGTATTTGGCAATAACTGGAGCGCTACCTGTTCCAGTACCTCCACCCATTCCAGCTATAATGAATATAATATCTCCACCACTCAATTTATCTCTTATAGACTCTTCATCATCTTCTGCACATCTTTTACCAATATAAGGATCGCCACCTGCACCTCTACCCTCTGTAATCTTAGCACCAATTACCTTTCTTACATGAGCCTTACTTTTACTCAAATGGTTAGCATCTGTGTTCAAGGCAATTGTTTCAACACCCTTAACTCTCCTACTATACAGCCTATCTAGAATATTGTTTCCGGCTCCTCCTGTACCAATTAATTTAACTTGGGGAGCTGTAACAAATTCCATCAGGTCACTGCTATCAAAACTTTCTAATCTTTCCATCATTTTTATTCACGTCCATAATCTGAAAAAACCATCTTTCGACGATTTGTCATCATTTTAGCCTCATTATCCAAAAACTCAAAGTCTTTTTGTTCTTTTAATTTAGTAATTGCATAGCTCGAAATAGCTTCTGTAACAATATGGTCTGTAGAACCAAAGCCATGATCTTGCAATGCTTGCAGTCTTGTACTAGTATTCTCAGGTATTTTGACATTGAGAATCTTTTCATTAGGTGAGGGAGTATTACGATCGATATATTCATCAAGAGCTTCTTGGACCAATTGATTATATGATTTAATTCTCAAAGGATTTTCGGAAGCCCAATACTCAATTCTAGCGGCCCTTTCAGGATCTAAACGTACAGTCAATCTCTTAGAAGTTAGAGGTCCTAGTGGGGCCATGTTGCATCAAACTAATCAAGCTAGTATATAAACTTAATGCTTTTTGACGCTTTTAATGCGTCATAATTTAAAATAATAATCAAAAACTGCGACAACTATGTGTCATACTTTCGGTGCCATTTAATTATTATAAAGTATAGTTTATAATTGTTTATGGGTTGCAATCATTGCAAGGAAGATCCAGTCATAAGTAGACGATATTCCGGAGAAATATTGTGTAAATCCTGTTTTTTTAAGTCATTTGAAAAGAATGCTAATAAAGAATTACGAAAACAAGTTAATCTATTAATAAAAAATTCTAATATTCAAATTAAGAAAATAGGAATTGGCCTCTCAGGTGGCAAGGATTCAACCGTAGCTCTGCATATTTTAAAATCTTATATTGGTGAAAGAAATATTGATATAATTGGACTTTCAGTTGACGAAGGAATTGCAAATTACAGATCAAAATCATTAGATTGCGCAGCATATGAATGTGATAAGCTAGGAATAGAATTAGAAATATTTTCATATAAAGAATTGATTGGAGTAACGTTAGGTGAACTTTTGATTGAAAAACCGCCTCAAGGTTCTCCCTGTTCACCTTGCGGTATTTTAAGAAGAAGGTCCCTAAATCAGATGGCTAAGCGAAGTAATGTTGATTGCTTGATCCTTGGACATAACCTTGATGATTTTGCACAGACTGTTTTAATGAACCACGCTAGAGGCGATATTGCAAGATTATCTAGAATGGCACCCCATAAATTTGTACAAAAGGGATTTGTTCCACGTTTACTACCTTTACGAAGACTTCCTGAACAAGAGGTTTATCTTTATTCAATCTTAAAAGAAATGGAAATTCACGATGGCGACTGCCCCCATTCTGGAGGTGCCCAAAGGAATACATTTAGGGACCTTTTAATGAAATTAGAAAAGGAACAACCTGGAACAAGGCATTCTTTAGTTAATGGAATGGAAAAGATAAGAGAAAATATGCTAAAACCCGAAGACTTGACTCCATGTCCGAAATGCGGCGAACCGTCTGGAAGTTCTGAACCTTGCATATTCTGCAGGGAATTTAATACTTTTATTGCATAATGTAAATCTAGCTTACGCTATGAATTACAGACACATAATTGTAGATAAGGGAAGCAAGCTTCCCTTACTACTATTTTACTAATTCCTTATTCTTCTTTTTGCCTTAGAGCAATTCCAATTGCAGCCAAGAGACCGCTAATTGACATACTTAACAACGACAATCCAAAGGAAGGAACTGTGTTCACTTCTTTGACAGCTGTAACTGTTACAGGATATCTGTTGTTGTTTTCGTTGGATTCAGAAACAGTATCCTCTGTATCAACTGCAAGATAGAAGTCATAAGATCCCGTACTATCATCACCAGGACCTGCAGACATACCTAACTCACTTGCTAATGCTCCGAAAGCAATATATTTCTTATTACCTAATTGTACAATCTCAGCTCCATATGCTGTCGTCTTCGTATTGTCTATAGCCCAACCTGAGCTAGTCCAATAAAGACCAACTTGTACTCCAAGTGGATTACTTTCGAAATCAAGAAGACCTACTCTAAATGTACCTACAGTCTCAGTTCCTGTATTTTCTACTTGGAACATGAATCTGAAGTATTCATCGGTTTCACATGGGTTATTAGCTGCTGGGTTGTTAACACATCCTGTCTTCTTAACCCAACCTGCACCTGATTCTCCGTAACCTGTTGCGTGTGAAATATATCTTACATCACTACCTATTGAAAGGTCTGGTTTTGCAATTATCATGGTTGCTTGACCATCAGAATCTCCACTCGTGAAAGTGTTGTCGTAGTCGGACCAAGATCTTGCATCAGCTTGTATACTGTAAGTACCTGGAGGCGCCCATTGAGCATATCCTATACTTACATCAATATTTACTGTCATTACTTGACCTGGACTTACAAAATTAGCTGCACTAGGTTCCATAGGCTTTCCATCTACAGAGTTCCACGAAGTCTTAGTAGGATTACTTATTTCCCATCCAGTTGGTTGACCGGTGTCCACATTTCCACTAGGCCAACCTATTTGACCATCTGAGTTAATGTATGCAGTCTGATCACCGCCGGACAAGTCATCTCTTCCGTTACCCCATGATCCACTTATTGGCTTAATTGCGACATAAGTGTCTCTACCTGTTTGAAGTACAGAATCCATAATTGCCATAGTTCCATCATACAATTCAACAAAGGAATTATCTGGTGCAGTCAAAACAAAGTCCACAACACCAGAATCTGATGCAGCACCAAAGTTATTGACTTTTACGGTATATGTTCTACTTACAGTGTCTCCTGTTAGAGATGAAGGTTCACCATTCTGGGTCTTAGGAGATATATCTTTCAAATCTACTGAGTAATCATCCAAACCGAATACTGATGGATAATATGCCTTGAACATTCCTGAGGCACTAGGACCTGATCTGTATCCAGTCAAACGAATTTGCATATCACTTCCAATGTAAGCATCTTGAAGACTTCCTGAACCATCCCCTAATTCTTCAACTGCACCTAAATCTGCAAAGAAAGTCTGGGCAGTTGAGTTATCAAATGCACTGCTACCTTCCCAAGCCAAAGGTAACTGGGTATAGTTAGCTGAAGGTATAGAGTATAAAGAAGCCAACTGATCTGCAGCTCGCCATTTAACATCATACCAAGGTCCGGTGTTACCTGCTCTCACTTGTGCTTTGACGCTGGCATCAATTAACTCATATTCAGCTTCAACAACCAAAAATGGCCTACTATTCCAAACTGTGAAGAATTCAGAAGTCAGGGAACCATCATCTGAACCATCCCATATGTAGGAACCTGCGCTCCAGCCATCTCCCATTGTCCACTGTTCACCAGTAAGCAAAGCTGCACCTAAAACTAAAGTTATTGTTTTGAAGTTATTAGCTGGACTTTCATCAGGTACTTGAACATTATCATCTCTCAAAGCTTGAATGTGCATTCTGTAAATTCCTGGAGCTAAATCTGAGCCCCACTTCCAGTCACTTCCAGCTGTATCAGGGTCAACTGTGAAATCTTCACCTTTAGCAAGAGAAACGGGAATTGTAAAGAAATTAAATGTTCTATCTGCTGGCCATACACGAAGGCCGTTAGAATCAGTAATCCTGGCTGCAACTGTAACTCCACTTTGATCTTCAAGACCAATGCCTCTAACAGTAACGGATAGATCATGTTCTTCTCCTGATGCTGAATACCTAACAGTATCAACATCTACGATGTCAACATTATTTCTGTATTCATTACCAATCACTGCTATATCATCGATAAGAACTCCTTGTCCTCCGCCGTTAGCAGTGACTACCCTGAAGTCAATCCAAGTTTGATAACCTTCAAAGGCTTCAAGACTCAATTCTTCCAAAATCCAAGTAGTTTTATCTTCACTAAACATCGGACAGGCACAATTATTTTCATAAGTCTTAACAACAGTCCAGGTTTCAGTTCCACCAATTTTTTGTGCACTATCAAAGTCTGTTGATGCTCGAACTTCAAGCCTATCTCCTGCTGCCAAATCCCATTTAATTGCGTACATAATTAAAGGCTTGAAAGCTGCTCGAAGATCTACGTTAACATCAGGTTGCCACTTGCTACCATCACCATCACGATCATACTGATCTTGCGTAATGTAACTGTCGTCACGGCCACCTATTGTAGTCGGAGTATTATCATTATGAGTTCCTTCCTTAGCATACTGGAGCACATATTGACCGCTGTAAGCGTTATTTCCTTCAGAACGGATTAACCATCGGTTATATTGACTGCCTGTATCTAACCGTCCAACTTCTGTATACTCATAGTCTGATCTATCTCCCGTATCGAAGTCATCTGAAAAGAAATTGTCAAACACACGGAATGATACTGTTTTGGAATTATTCCATGGGAAGAAATCTTTACCTGATGGAACAATAACATCTACTGTTAAAAAGTAAGTATTTGCACCTGGACACCTAAACTCAGTAAATAGATCTTTTTGATCTGCATTCTTAGTTATGTCTCCATAAATTGAATTACCATCTAATGTACTTATAGTTCCTTCACTCATATCTAAGAAATCGGTAACATCTTCACCCTGCAAATTACTTACAGTAAATCTTACTCCCAAACTTGTCCATGAAGTTTCACCTGCGTTGATTATTGTTGCATTAGCTTCTCTCCATAATGAATCACCACCAGGCTTTACTTCAAAATCTTTATCAACGGTGACATCACCGACAGCCACATCTCTGGTAATTTTCTCAGTTCCTCGGAAAACAATTTCATCAATAAACCAACCTGCGTAAGGCCTGCTGCCTTCCGTATTTTGATCACCGTCTGCATCAGCTTGAATTCTGAAATATACTGTGTCGGTTTCATCAGTTCCGTAGTAATTATCACTTAATACGTATCCTTGATATTTCTGATTTGAACCTCCCCATAAATACCATGATCCCTCTCCAGGACAGAAACCTGAATAACTGATTAAGTTAGTAAATTGTACACCATCTGTTGATATTTGCATGCGGAAGTAATCACCAGACTCCATACAGCCTGTGAATAGCATACCGATTACAACTTCTTCCATAGCACTCAAATCCATGGCTGGTGAAACATAGTAATCATCTTGATTAGGCTGCATAGCAAATTTAGGACAATTGGAATCAGACAATGAGTCATCTCCCCATTCACATATATTTGGATTTGCACCTGTTTTGTACCAACCACTCGTATTAAACATGGCTAAAGAAGATTTACCTTCGTGGTAAACCGAGTTAACTGTCTTATTCACATCATGATTATTAGCAGTACAAGTTTCTTCATCATTATCAAAATATCCACAGCCATCTGCATTCCAATCATAACTGCTTGTTCTGTGCATGTTTTGACCTTCAAAACTATTGGCTCCATTATCTGTAGTATCTCCAAAAGTTCCTGTCTTTCCAATCTCATCTTCAGCTTCTTCTAAAGTATCAATCCACTTGCCTACTCCAACATCGGCCTGAATAAAATCATTTGGAGATCCTTGGTCTCCTGTATGAAACACTTGAACTGTCAAAACATCCATACCTGCACTAGTAAAGAGAACATCCCTAGCTTTATTAGGATCTAAACCATCATATGTTCTTTGATGTGCGTCGTTCGTTTTATTAAAGGTAAAGACAATACTATCCCCGTTTTGCATAGAATCTTCAATGTGCATAGGGTGGCCAGAAGGGAAAGCACGTGTATCAAATGTGCTATCAAATAAAATTTGACCAAATTGATTCTTTAATTTTAACTTTACAGCAGTACTACTCTGAGGTAACATTCCAAAGTTTGTTACTGTGACACTAATGTCAACCGGTTCCATAGCTTCAATTGATCTCCAATACTGGACATGGTTAGGAATATCTAAACCTCCAATTCCAATGTCTACATTTTTAGTACTTTCTTGTGTAACTTCCATCCATGATAAAATTGATGCGAAGAAATCAGCTCTATCTGATCTCTTATCAAAGACACCTATCTCATCTGCAAACAAAAAGGATTTGTGTGTTTGTGTGCCTGCATATGTTTCGGATGGAAACTGAACTGCGTGATATTCATGCCCATCTGCTGCACCTTTTCTTTGGTCAAACCAAAATGCACCTACAGCTTCAGGACCCGTTGGTTTAATCCCACAAGGCCTATCAAGGTAATGAACTCCAGCCGTATCAGTTGAAAACTCCTTTCCTTCAAAAATAGAGCCTGAAACTCCTTTCATCGGGTTAGAGGTTCCTCCAACAACCATGTAACTTGAACCGACTGTATCAGCATGCATGTACGTATTTTCAAAATTACCTGAGCGTGAATCGAACCAATCAACCTTCTGCGTTAAAACAATAATGTTTCGATTTGTTGTACAGAAAGTATCTGCAGATCCACAATCGCCGTCTAGATAATCTTCAACAATTGCTTGCTCACCAGAACTAATAAGGCCGTTGTGCCATCCACCATACCAAAGTAAAACTTCATAATCATCAATGATAGATAGACCTGTGTTACCTGATGGTAACTCTTTTGTCACACCATCCCAACCTCCAGCTCTGAAAACATCATAAGAATAGCCACCATCGTTTAATGCAGTAGCAACATGTGATGCCTCTAGCCATGGACCTGACATCCAGTTTTCTGCATCATCATCCATAAGGAGAACTTTAGCCTCACCAGAATCTTGCCTGACTGGAGAAAATTTACCCTCAGCCATACTCACAGCAATTGGCAGATCTCCGCCGTCATAATCTGAGACTGGATTAGATTCACTCATAATTTGAATTTCTCCTTCAGACTCTGTGACTAATGCTTCACCAAGGGTTATTCCCGAGGTTATTTCTTTTTCTTCATCTACATCATCGCTAGCTGACACCATAGCAGAAAAGCTGCTAAGTGCAAATAAAGCGACAACGAGAATTGCCATCATCTTCCCTTGCAGGGAACTTGATTTTGATACGTTTGTATTCATATTTTGCACACCTTCGCGTTTTGTCCTATTACCATATTACCATCAAGGTAAACGGTTACATACCATTGACAAGGCCTTAATAAAAGAATACCCAGTTTTCCAATAACTAATATAAAAACTTACTGGTTTGTATTTTGGACATTAAATTAAATTTCTCCGTATGTCAAACACAAAAAGTGAGGATGAAGGAGAGTATGCATGGACTTCCCTTTTAGCTATGCATTCGAACTCTTCTGCTAAATGCTTTGATAACTGAAAAGAACCATCCTTTGGACAAATACTGTAAAAATGAATCATTCCCATTTCAACAACTAGAGTCATAGCTTTATCTAAAAAGGGTAAACAATTAGTAGGATTGTTCAGAATTATCCTGTCAAACTTTTGTTCTCCGAAGTTGTAGTCTTCAAATTTTGAATTAAAAAAACTGAAATGTTTTTTATGTACCCCATTACGATTGAAATTCCTCAATGCCCACTTAATTGCTTCAGGGTTAGAATCCAGAGATGTTACTATACACCCTTTCATTGCTATCGAAATTGAAAAAGGAGCTACTCCTGCAAAGGCATCAAGCACATTTTCATCCTTATTTACAATTGAAGACAACCTTTCCCTTTCAGTAGCCAATCTAGGTGAGAAATATACTTTAGAAATATCTGCCTCAAATTTCATACCATTTTCTTTGTGGACTGAAATAAATTTAGTATCTCCTGAAATTACTCTTAAGTCTCTTATTCGAAATTCTCCATGAACTCCTAAATCAACACAAACCGTTTTAATATTCTTGTGAGATAAAAGCAAAGCTTTAGCAATCTGCTTCTCATAAACTTCTGAGTCACTTGGAAGCCTTAGTATTGCGATATCTCCAAATATATCAAATGATCTTGGGGCGATATCTCTGATTTCCTTGTCCAGATTAAGCCTGTAATCTCTTGATTTCTTATTATGTACTGAGCCCTTACGAATGACAATATTACCCTCGAATGGAACTGAATCTTGATTTAATGGCCATAGTACAAAATTATCTTCCTTGATTGGTAAATAACTCTCGTTCAAATAACCCTTATTTTTTAAAAAGTCTTTAGCTTCTTCTGCCTTTTTATTAGCAACTTTTAAGTGACTAATCAAGAGAATTTTTGTATGAATCAGAATCTAGCAATGCAGACCTGTCTTCTGAAGGTTTCATTAAAACCATCCAACCGGAATCGTAGGGAGATTCGTTGACTAATTCTGGAGATTCTTCCAATTTCTCATTTATAGCTAAAATCTTACCTGAAATAGGCGCATAAATGTCGCTAGCTGCCTTAACTGATTCGGCTATAGCCATAACTTCGCCTCTTTGATATTCATCTCCAACGTTAGGTAATTCTACAAAAACAACATCAGAAAGTGAATCCTGAGCATAGTCTGTTATTCCCACTTTTACCCCGTCTCCTTTGTCAGGTCCAACCCATTCATGGTCTTCAGTGTAGCCTAAATTATCCGGTATTTCGCTCATAAGAATGGAGTCTGAATGACGCGCCCTTTTAATTGTTTATTACGTATTGACACATTAACCGTAGTTCCAATTGGCAAGTCTGTATATGAGAGTCCAATTCCCCTCTTTAATATAGGGGATAGTGAGCCGCTAGTAAGTTCTGATATTTTTTCACCTTCAAAATAAACTTCCAATCCTGGCCGTAAAACTCCACGCTCTTCAAGTAAAACTCCTCTCAAAGACTTGTACTCTACCCTTTTTTGTGCTAGAAGTCTTTCCTTACCAATAAAATCGTGATTCCAATCAATTACCCATGAGTAACCAGATTCAAGTGTTGTTTGCGAACCATTAAAATCGGTTCCTGACAAAAGATATCCCTTCTCTAGTCTAAGAGTATCCCTAGCCCCTAGACCTATAGGTATAGCTCCCATTCCTAGGAATGATTCCCAAACTCTTTGACTTTCAGATATTGGTCCCATTATCTCATAGCCTTTCTCACCAGTATAACCAGTTCCACTAATAATCAAATTATCCGATTTAATCAATTTAAAGGGTGTAATTGACAAATTAAAATATTGTCTTAAAAGTCTGAGTGATTCTGGACCTTGGACTGCAAGACAAAAAAACTCCTCAGACTTATTGTGAATATTAACTTCAAAATTGGAAGAGTTAAGATTTAACCAATCCAGAACTTTTGAAATCATAGAGGCATTAGGTACCAACATGTAATCTTGATTACTAAATGTGTAAACTATGGTGTCGTCGATTATTTGGCCTTCATTGTCAAGTATGTGACAATAGCGACAATCTCCATCAGATAATTTGTTTATGTCCCAGGTAGTAACATAAGATAAAAAGGAAGATGCATCTTTTCCCGAAATAAAAATTTGACCCATATGCGAAACATCAAAAATGCCTACTCTATCTCTTACCGCATTGTGCTCAGAAACTATACTATTATACTGAATTGGCATATGCCAACCTGCAAAGTCAACCATTTTTGCGCCTAATTTTACATGCTCATCATAAAGGCACGTTTGAGATAAAGACATTGACTTTCAATAGAGCGGGATGAATAAGAGCTGGGGCGACAATCTTATTATAGGAACTCTAGTCGAGACAACTGTGACTAGTGATAGTGAACAAAAGGAATCTGTTGATAACTCTGCTACAGATGAAGAAATAAAAACTGAAAAAAGTAAGACTACTAAAAGTAAGAAAAATGTTCCACAGCCAACAGAAAATATTAGAGTGACGCTTCCATATAAACCAAAAGGTGAAATGTTTGCTGTTGCAGAAACTTTTCAAGGTGGATCAAGATTACAATTGATTTGTGAAGATGGAAAGAGAAGAATGGGTAGAATACCAGGTAAACTAAGAAGACGAATGTGGGTTCGAGAAAATGACCTATTAATTGTTGTCCCTTGGTCATTTCAAGATAGTAAAGCTGATGTAAGATTTAGATACACTCCTACACAGACATCTAATCTGAAAAGAAATGGTAAAATACCTGAAATATTAGATATTTACTGATAAATGCGAGGAAGAACGGAAAAACTTGATAGAGCTTTAGGGAATATAAATGCAAACTTTGGACAAGACTGGAAAAAAACGATTGATGACGTCTTTGATGAAGTTACACTGAAAAACTTGCAACAACTTATTAGTCAGGGAATAATTAATACAATAGAGAATGTAATAGCTACAGGTAAAGAAGGAAATGTTTTTAGGGCCAAAACGATTAAAGGTGAAAATAGAGCCGTAAAAATATATCGAATTAATACTGCTACTTTCAGGAAATTAGAAAAGTATATTGAAGGAGATAGTCGATTTAAGAATAGCGGAAACAGTCCGAGAGAAAGAATTTTTACATGGGCGCAAAAAGAATATAAAAATTTGCACTCAATGAAATCTGCAGGAGCTAATGTACCTCAACCATATCACGTTCACAAAAATATAGTAGTTATGCAATATCTTGGATGGAGATTTAGACCATACCCCACAATTAGACAATTGCCTCCTGAAGAACCAAAAGAATTTTTTAGAAAACTAAAAATATCAATTAACGCGTACCGCAGTCAAAAACTTTCCCACGGGGACCTAAGTGAGTATAATATTATAAACCGAAGAAACGAGCCCTACATAATAGACGTAGGGCAAGCTGTATCAGATAGCCATCCACTCTATAATCATTTACACAGAAGAGATATGAAAAATTTACACCGATTCTGGAAAAAATATATTCCAAATTTAAAAAGAGAGGAACTTAATCTGTGAAATATGTCAGAATTCCTTCATTAAGAGTTGGAGCTGTGATTGGTCCTGGTGGTAAAACTAAAAGAAAAATCGAAGAATTAAGTGGATGTAAAATTTCTATAGATTCTGATGAAGGATTAGTCGAAATAACAAAGGGGAATGAAAAAGATGCTTTGAAGAATTTGCAAGTGATAAACACTGTCAAAGCAATTGGTCGAGGATTCAGTCCTGAAATTGCATATCAACTGATAGAAATGGATTACTATTTTGAAATAATTGATATCAGAGATTACGTTGGGAGATCAAAAAAACGCCTGGGTACGATAAGAGGGCGCTTAATAGGTCGAAGCGGTAAAACACGTCACATAATAGAGGATATGACTGGATGTAATGTTGCAATTCAAGGGCATACCGTTTCTATTGTTTCAGACTTAGAAGGTTTGGAGGCTGCCAAAGTTGCAATCTCTATGGTTTTATCTGGATCCGAACATGGGTCTGTATACAAATATTTGGAAAGTTTTAGAAGAAGGATACATTAATTTTTTTAGGTCTTTGATAAAGTTTACTGCTTAGTTTTATATATTTGCCCTTTGTGCCCGAAATATAAATTTTTACAGATTGTCTGTAATAGTGACGTGAAATGATGGAAAAAGAAATATATATGAAAGAAAATCAATATGCAAGCTATAGAACTGTTTTCACCCTAAGTGAGGCGATATAATGAAAGTTACATTCTTAGGCGTTGGTGAAGCTTTTGATGAGAATAATACTCATACCTGTATTTTGGTAGAAGCTGCAGGAAGAAGAATGTTAGTTGATTGTGGTGCAACGGCTCCACCTTCAGTATGGCATCAATCTAAAAGGCCAGATTATCTTGATGGAATCTTCATTTCACATTTTCATGCAGATCATGTTTTTGGCTTACCTTCCCTTATGATGAGAATGTGGGAAGATGGACGGACAAGACCCTTTTATTTATTTGGACCTGTGGGAACACAAAGAAATGTTGAAAGACTTATGGAAGTCGCATATCACGGTATGGTTGCAAACCTTCCTTTTACGCTAAGATTCAGAGAACTACAACGATCACACAGATGGGACGATTGGAACTTGAGAGTAGTTAATACTAGGCATACTGTTCAAAATCTAGGGCTAAGACTTGAAGCTGGAAGTCCGACAAAAGTTTTCTGCTATTCTGGTGATGGAATGTTTACGCCAACAGCATCAAAACTTTACACTAATGCAGATTTATTGGTACACGAAGCATATACAAATGATGGGACTGTAAAGAACCCAAGAGGTGAAACCGTGACTATTGGAACGAAAACACATTGCTCACTACAACAATTAGAAAGACTAGATGATATGGCAAGGCCAAAGAAGATGGCACTTATACATCTAAACAGAAAACTTAGAGAAGACAAAAAAGACATTCTAAAAAAGTATAGGCAAAGAAGATGGATTATGCCTGACGCTGGCGAAGTTATTGAATTATAATGCATAAATTAGTCCAAATCGTAAGATTTGAATCTGCAAGGAAATTACCAAAAGTCCCAAAAGGGCACCCTTGTGGAAACGTTTATGGTTTAGCATTTAAACTAGAAGTGCACGTCGAAGGCAAAGTTAATCCTGAAACCGGTTTCGTAATAGATTTTGGACATATTGAATCTGCAATTAAACCAACTTACAACTTAATTGATCACAATTATTTAAATGATATCAAAGGACTTGAAAATCCTACCAGTGAAGTTCTTGTTGAATGGATTTGGAATAATTTGTATAAACATTTTAACGATGAATGGAATTTTGATGAAAATAAAAATAAAATTTGCGACTTAGTAAAATTAGTTCTGTGGGAAAACGAAGTTTCGAGAGTAGAATTTAAAGGAAATTAATATTTTCGTCGAATTTGCGAAATAGTTATAAAAAGTAAAGTTGAAACTAAGAAGCTGAAGGAGCTCAACGTACTATCATCTGAATCAAATGATTCGACAGATAAAGAAACTGAGATCTGTATTGATAGCTCTGAATATTCACCTTGGGAATCTACAACTCTTAAAGTTATGACATGAGTGCCTTGAGAAAGGATAGCTTCCCCCATAATGGACGAAGTCCTCAGTATCTCTCCATCTAAACTACTATACCAAACAAAATTGATTGAATCTCCATCAAGATCGCTTGATCCTTGCGCTGAAAATCGAATTAATTCATCATTTCTAAAGTCCTCACCAGAATTTGGAGAGAATATCTTGGCTACTGGCGGATTGTTTACTGGCTTTTCTTTAACCTCTATCAAAATTGAATCTCCAGCTGAAGAACGCGCCCCTTCATCATCTTCGACATTTAAAGTAACTTCGAACTGACCAGAACCTTCAAAATAATATTCCACCCACGAATCAGCTTTCCAATCTGTTTGTCGTCCATCTCCAAAGATGAATTGATATTTGACTACTTCTGAATCATCTGTGGAACCATTGCCTGAAAAAATGATATTTTCACCAACATATACTTCATTAAAATTTGAAGTCAAAGAGGCAGTAGGTCTACGATTGGAACCTTCATTTGTCACCTCTACCTCTATAGAAAATATTGAAGAATAATTATGACCATCGAATGAGCGCGCTTGAACTGTATATCTACCGTTTAAATCGTTACTAGAATTCCATGACCAAAACCAATTTTCAAAACCATTGGCTCTCTCCCAATCATTGGGTAACAACCTCACTTCAACATATTCTAAGTTGACATTATCGCTCGCACTTCCCTTTACCACAACTATTTCAGAGACTATCTCATTTTGATCAGGTTCGTTTATGAATACTAATGGTGGCTGCATGTCTTGAAATTCTGAAACTGTCACATCAAGAGAGAAGTAATTATTTGATTCAATCTGATCTTGGGGAACCACAGTGATTATCTCTATTGATAACTCATGATTACCTTTCACTGCTGTCCATTCCGTTTGAACGTTAAACGCCTCTTCTGAATTCAACCTATCACTAACCATTATTGATTCAAATAATTCGCCATCATTGAAAAAATTAAGTTGGTACTCACGTGCTGGCCCCGGGCCCTGATTGACAACTCTAGCAGTTATTGGAGTAGTTTGACCCTCGAGAAGACTTTCTGAAATAACGACCTCTTCAATAAAAAGATCTGGAAGGTCTGTAAATGAAGCAATAGTAAAATTCTTAGAATCTCCAAACATGTCGTTTATAGAATAAAAAACTGTCAAAGGAATTGCCTCATCGAAATCTGGAGCCATTATATCAAACTTAAAACTAGGAAAACTATCTACTGTGTTTCCTGCAGAAACTGAACCTGTAAAGTTAAAATTAGCTTCTAAAACCCACTTACCATTTTGCTCATAAACTGAAGTTATACTACTTTCTGAGCTAATTCCTGTACCTTCGCCTGAATCAAGCAGAAAAGTATTTGGCTTTGGCCAATTACTCGAATACGTAGCTATAATATTGACGTTGTCAGGCAAATCATTTCCTTGAATAAAATTATTGATAGTTCCTCCATCTTTACCACGATTAGTATATTCTGTTTTAGTGTATGTAATAGAGGCCTCAAACGTCTCACTTGTTTCCGATTGAATGCCTGTGTTTCCTGCTAGATCTGCAGTTTTAAGATTCATTGAACGTGAAACTGCACCTACCAACTCTACAGTGCCCCAACCATAGCAATTATTAGGTGAAAAAAATTCTCCACAATCTATGTCTAATGGAACTTTATGATCACTGGTTTCTCTAAGAATCTGCTTTACGTAATCTGTACTTGAAGTAGGACTAATATTTGGGTTGGCTTGAAGCATGAGCGCAGCTACCCCTGCAACATGAGGTGTAGCCATTGACGTACCAGAATATGAGACATACCCATCTCCCGAATTTGCTTGAGCTGACATTATAGCTCCCCCGGGAGCCATGACATCTGGTTTTAGACGTCCGTCCCCAGTAGGTCCTCTACTTGAGTAAATCTCTCTTGAGTGATCATCATTGACTGATCCGACTGTAATTGATTTTACGCTATCTCCAGGATAAGATACCGAACCGGGATGTGCCGCTATACCTAAGTTTCCATTTCCTATTGCAACTACTGTAACAATACCGGCTTCGACTGCAACATCTAATGCTTGAGAAATTGAAGAGGCCCCATTATTAGTTGCTCCTGGAATAACTACAGGACCGCCTAATGAAAGAGACATTACATCAATTGAAAATCTGTCCTTATTTTGTATTGTCCAATCAACGGCTCGAAGTAAATCTCCCTCGTCACCTGAACCTCCGTCTAAAGCTATGACTCCCACCACCTTAGCTTGAGGAGCAACACCGGCATACTGCCCACTGGAACCTCCTGTTCCTGCAGCTATGCCTGCACAATGAGTACCATGGCTACCCGAATCATGAGGTTGCTCGTTTGGATATTCTTGATCTGTATTTGCATTATAAAATCCTAGCATACCATTTGAATCAATAGCTATCTTGGGGTCATAAGTTGATGAAATGTCATCTAAATCGTCTAGGGATTCATGCTCAAAGTCTACGCCCGTGTCAAGAATAGCAATTGTGGTATCCTCTCCTCGAAATCCAAAATCATCCCAAATTTCACTAGTCCCTATTGATTCAACACTGTTATCAAGTGTAGGATAAAATAGAACGTTCGCTTCTAACCATTCCAAATTAGGTAAATAGACTACGTCCGGAACTTTTACAATATCTATAATAAATCCAAATGTATTAAATCTGTCAAAACTAGAAGTGATAACACCCCCTAGATTTTCAACAAAATCATGATGGCCGTCATTTAAATCTGAAACTCTGGCAAATAAGTCAATTTTACCTTCGGGAGACTCTACTAAACCCAATTCTTCAGACAAAGAAGTGTCATCGTAAACAATTTCCAATCTGTCGTCAACTAAATGAAGATGGGTCAATGGAATGGATTGTACCTCTTCAGATGGTTGGGCAAATGGAAAAAGCAAATTTAATAAAAAAATCAGCAGAATTATTTGTGTTATGGCTCTGGACAAGATTAGGCTATTGATTAACCATTAAAAGAATATGGCGCCCAGGCTGGGATTTGAACCCAGGTTTGAAGCTCCGCAAGCTTCCGTGATTCCAAGCTACACTATCCGGGCGCGGATTCCTAAAAACAGCCTTTCTTAAAGGCATCATATCAACATACACCTTATATCTATACCTCTTTTGAAAAATTATGAGTCAAGTGACTATAATTATGGGATCTGCAAGTGACAAGCCTACCGCAAAGAAAGCCGAAAAAATATTAGAGAAATTTAATATTAAATTTGAAACATTTGTAGCCTCTGCACATCGAACACCAGCAAGAGTTGTTGATGTTATTGAAAAGTCTGAAGCTGACGTTTTCATTGCACTAGCTGGACTTTCTGCCGCTCTTCCCGGAGTAGTGGCTGCGCATACACTAAAACCAGTCATAGGTGTGCCGTGTGCATCATCAAGCTCCCCTGCAAATTTAGACTCATTGCTATCCGTTGTTCAAATGCCTCCCGGAGTTCCTGTAGCTGGAGTTGGAATCGGCCGTGGTGAAAATGCAGCCTTACTTGCTGCTAGAATACTAGGTATTTCTAACAATTATGTAGATAAAATGTTAATCATTTATCGCAAAGAACTAGAGCAAAAAACAATTGAGTCAAATTAAATCTTAAAACGATAAATCGCACTGCATTCTAAACAACTAATCGAACGCCATCCTTTTTTAGAGATTCGGAAACGGCTATTATCTGATCTAAACTTAGAATTACATCGGTGACAAAATTTAATTTTATGTGAGCTCGATAATCGTTGATTATATCTTTTTCCTATAAGTTTAACAAAATCAATGCATTTTTTAGGATTAATTTGAGTATTCAAACTTTTTGAATCAACTAGATGAAACAATTTGTTAATTCTATCTCTAGCAAGCTTTTCTTGGAATTTTGGGCGTCTGCTACGCTTTCGAGACATAAAGTACCTATTAGGTCCTTTTTTTAACACCCTCCTTTAACTAAAAAAGAAAATGCTGGATGACTACTTAAGCTGGGATACGCCATGGGAACTCTACTTTCACGCACTGATATTCATTCCAATTATACAAAGATTAATATTTTTGGGAGAACCTGCATTAAAAGCTATTCAAATTCATGGGCACCATCTAAAATGGATTTTTGAAAGATTAAGAGAAATTCCAAAAGGTTATTCGATAGCTGCAAAGTTTACCGTAGGGCTATTGGTTCCAGCAACAATTGCTGTATTGAGATTTATCATTTTTGAACCTGAAGACGGAGTTGTAGAGTTTTTTGATTTGAAATTAACACCTCCAAACTGGGAACAAACGCCGCCATGGCAAATATGGTTAATGATTTTATTCTTTGTGGGGCATACATATCTTGACTGGAGAAGGGTATGGGACACAAGAAATTTGGCTGTGAAGCTGATAAGTGTAGACGTTCAAAAATATAGGCCAATGGTTGATAGAATGCTCCAAATGGGAGATTGGTTAAAGAGTTCAAGGGATAAAGGTAATGAGGCATTGCCTCATGAAAGAGTAGCAAAGTTTGTTGGGTTTTTTGCAGGTAAGGTTGTCGATACCACAAACTCAGTAGTAGACAAAGTCATGGAAATGCCAAACAATTATGCTGGAAGATGGATGGTTGTAAATGTTGCATTTGGGATGGCATTCCATTTAATGCCAATTGCGTTCATGTTTTTTTTAACAACAACATACGAATGGAATCTATAAACTGGAAATAATTTTGTTAACTTCGGCTTCCAATTCCTCAAGTGTTCCACTATTATCTATCATGTAGTCTGCCATTTCCATAGTTTTAGATAATTGCTGTTTATTTGGATCATCATTGTTTTCTTCTCTTCTTTCTTGCTCTACAAATTTATCCCAAGAATTTGTATCTCCAATTCTGCCTCTAGAGCAAAGTCTATCGTACCTTAATCTTGCGTTTGCATCGACTGAAATCAAGAAAAAACTGCGTAACTGAGTCTCATTCCTCAAGGAAATCACCTCAAGTGGATTTCTAATTGAGTCTACAATGTGATTACTTTCAGAATTTAATTTTGGCATCAATTTATCGGCTAGAACACCAGGACCTCCTTCTTTCCTAAGCTTATTACCTATCTCAATTAGATTTTCACGTGTCTCTTCCTTTTTTAATGACTTAAGCTCATCTCTAAGTGAATCTGATAAAGAGTGATATGTGAATTTCTTTTTCTTCAATATTTCAGCCACTGTACCTTTACCTGAGGCATTCTTACCAGTGAGACCAAATACTATTGATTTCAAAATATTCTCAGAAATCTGAGCCCTCTCTGTATTCACCAAAAACACCTCTCAGAACATCACACATTTCACCAAGAGTCGCTTTAGCTTTTGCAGCTTCAATAAAATGAGGCATAAGGTTCTCATCGCCTTCTGCAGCCTTCTCAATTGCTCTGAGGCTAGCTGAATGCCTACTCTTGTCTCTGTTAGAACGAAGAGCTTTCAACCTTTTACATTGCCTTTCAAAACCCTCAGGATCCATTTCCAATATGGGTATTTCTACAGGCTCATCTGAGGTAAATTCATTGACTCCAACAACTACTCTTTCATCATTATCTATTTCTTGCTGATATTTGTATGCAGCTATTGCAATTTCTTTTTGGAAAAAGCCTTTCTCTATTGCTTGAACTACGCCTCCTAGAGATTCTATTCGATCAAAGTATTCTCGAGCCTGCCTTTCCATATCATCTGTTAACCATTCTAAGTAGTAACTTCCTCCCAAAGGATCTGCTACATTAGCTACACCAGATTCATGTGCTATAATTTGCTGAGTTCTTAAAGCAATTTGAACTGCTTTTTCTGATGGTAAAGCAAGAGCTTCATCCATTGAATCTGTATGTAATGATTGAGTACCTCCCAAAACTCCGGCCATTGCTTGAATAGCTACACGGACTATATTAATTTCAGGCTGTTGTGCAGTCAAACTACAGCCAGCAGTTTGTGTATGAAATCTAAGTGTTAAACTTCGTGGATCTTTAGCTCCATATTTGTATTTCATATCTCGAGCCCAAATCCTTCTAGCTGCCCTATATTTTGCTATTTCTTCAAAAAAATCATTATGCGCATTAAAAAAGAAACTGAACCTAGGAGCAAAATCGTCAATGTTCAAACCTCTTTCAATTGCCCAATCAGCATAAGCGTAACCATCTGCTAAAGTAAAAGCAAGTTCTTGTACTGCTGTTGAACCTGCTTCTCTAATGTGATATCCAGAAATTGATATGGTATTCCACTTAGGCATGTTTTTAGTTCCATATTCAACCGTATCTGTGACTAATCTCATAGAAGGATTAGGTGGGAAAATGTATTCCTTCTGTGCAATGTATTCCTTAAGAATATCATTTTGAATTGTACCTCCAAGATTAGACTTAGGAATGCCTCGATTTTCGGCATTAGCAATGTACATAGCCCATGTCATAGCAGCTGGTGAATTAATCGTCATTGAGGTAGTAACCTTGTCAAGTGGAATATCCTTAAACAAAATAGACATGTCTTCAATGCTACTAACTCCTACGCCACATTCACCAAATTCTCCTGCAGCCATAGGAGAATCACTATCATATCCATAGAGAGTCGGTAAATCAAAGGCCGTACTCAAACCTGCGTTACCTTGCTCCAATAAGTACTTGAATCTCTCGTTTGTCTCTTCAGCTGACCCAAATCCTGCAAACATTCGCATAGTCCATAAACGGCCACGGTACATTGTTGAGTGGATACCCCGTGTGTATGGGAATTGACCTGGAAAAGAAATATCATTTTCAAAATCAATACCCGAATTATCTAATGGTGTGTATAATCTATCTACTTTTTGACTGGAGGTCGTCATAAATTTTTTATTTCTTTCAGGATGCTTTGCTAGAGCTGGCTCCAAGACATCTTTGACCCATTTATCATAAGCTTGTTTGTACTCAGAATCGTTTTCGTTTAGATTTGCAGAAGCCTCTTCATCCTTTGGCATTAATTGCGATTATGTCCAGTAAATAAGGGTTTACCGTAACAGTGAACTATATATGCTAATGTATCAATAAAACATTGTCAGGAGATGGAGGGCGACCGACGGCCTTAGGCTGAGGAAAGTCCCCTCTCCATGAGCAAGGCAGCCGTAAGGAATCCGAGAGGATTGGCAATGCAACAGAAACGACACAGCCCCACTATAGGAATGATCGTCAAGGACGTGACGTCAGTGGAGGATTTGATGAAACGAGTATCCCTGCCGGAGCAATTCCAAGTAACCGCTTAGACCTGCTCGGGAGCGGTAGGTAGGAAGCAAAGCTGAATGTCGCCAACCTTTTAGGTTAACAGAAAGGGGCTTACTCCCATCACCTGACATAAAAACATACACTAGTTTTAAATAACCATTTTGCAAGCCGCGAAGTATCATGGCAGCAGATTACACTGACGAACCAAGTTGCACGCAAAAAGGTACAGGATGGATTTCCTTTGATGCCAAACCTAAAACTAGAAAAGTAGTGAAGTTAAAAAGAAAAGTTAAAAAAATTAAAAAAAGTTTTTATAATTAAGAAAACTCAAGAATACTCCTAAAAAATCAAATAATAAATCTTCTACCGAACAAACTCGTCCTTGAATAAAACTCTGATGTAGTTCATCGAGACAAGCGATTGAAAAACCAAAAATAACCGTCATAAACACAACTGCTTTTTGGCTGGAAATTTCTCTTTCATATAACGTGAATTGAATTAATAAGCCTAAAATGAAAAACTCAGCGAAATGAAAAATTTTATCTATACTAGAAAAACCATTATCTGATTCTGGAAGACTATTATTAGGGATATGACTAAGCATACTAATCATTAAAATGTAGATGATTGTGAGTTGGACATATTTTAGTTTGTACACTACAACTTACCTTGTCTCATCATATTTAAATCATCTAAATCGTAAGAATCAAAATTATTTGGAGGTTCCCCGTCCAATTGATTGTAGAAGTCCTGACTTTCAACTGCCCAGTACATAACAGACTCTTCATTATTGGAATGATGTGGATGTTCAGGATCTTCATGATCGTGAGGCGATGTATATCCCATGTTAACTAATCCCAAAAGATGACCATATTCATGCACTAAAACTGCTTTTTCAATGTCCTGAGCTGATATAAATAAGAAGGATGCATCTTCAATTTTCTCTTGGAACATAGCAAATGAAGAACCTTTGTAAGCTAAACCTAACGTATTTTCATTATCCTCAAACTCACCATTAAGATACAAAATGTGAATTACAAACTCATCGCCACTCTTAAATTTTGTACGTTGGGAAGCCTCAATATCTAATATTTCTTGAAGTGAATAACTATTATCGGTACTCCCAAAACTATCTTGACTGATAGTTACAGAATCTTTATCTGTGACTTCATTAATTCTCTGCCTAAGTAGGTCAATAGCCTCGGAACTTGGCTCATAGCCTGAAACATAGTCAATTTCGATATGTAATTTAGAGTATTTGCTGTCTTGAAGAATTTCATATCTACATTCCCCAACACTATTTTCACATGAAATCAATTCATCTTTTAGGCTGTCAAGACAGCCAGATGAAACCAAAATCATTGATAACGTAAGGAAAACTATACTTCGCATAATAATGTATAAAACATACCCAATTAAAAAGTTGTTAACTCAGTAAATGGGACCAAGTACAAACCTAGGATCAGGATATAATTTGAGAGCAATAGCACTCTCTTCAATTGAAACTACTCCCGGCAAATCATGTGTTTCAGGCTTAACCGTGGATAATTGAAAGTGTAAATGAGGCTCCCAACCACCATTTTCACTTTCATTACCAAAATATCCTATTGTTTGCCCTTTTGTGACTGATTGACCCTTTGATTTACCAATCACTGACGTAGAATCCAAGTGCCCATAGAGAGCCCAAACCTTTGAACCTGAAATTTCATGCTCTGTGATCACTACATTACCATAATCCCCAGCTTCTGGATTGTATCCAAAATTGTGGATTTTTCCGTTCATAAAAGCCATGCAAGGAGTTCCAACTGGCCCTCCTATGTCTATTCCAACATGTAAACTACGAACTCCTTCGAATAAATCTGTAGTATATACATTAGGTCTATGTTCATTATATCTGCCAATTGAGTATTCACTTTCACCTGAATCCCATGAACCTTTGGTTAAATCTAAAACTTTATAATTTTCAGGTAAATTAACTACGGGATGAAAGGATTCTGAGTCCCAATCAATCATTGCAGATGAACCTCATCTGTCAAAAAAATTAATTCACCCAAGGAATCTCTAACAACGAGACGACCATCCTCTGCAAGTTTAACTACCTGACCATTACCCTCTTTCCAAGAGACATGCTCACCAATCAAGCAATCATAAATTAGAAACTGTTCTATTATATCTTCATTGCTGTCTTCCATGGCACTATTAATTTTTTCATTAAATTTGCTAATAAAATCTAATTTATCAATACTAAAACCTAAGGCAGATAGACTAATAGATTTTTCTAAACTAGATTTGTTATCCATATTAATTCCCAATCCTACAATTACTTTTTCACCTTTCATTTGGCAAAGTACCCCTCCTAATTTCTTACCTTCAACTAATATATCGTTTGGCCATTTGACCTTAGCAATTATCCCATTTTCATAAAGAACTTCAGCTACAGAAATGCCAACAATAATCGGTAATAAATCATTGTTAGGCAAAACTACCGAATAGTAAAAACCACCTTCATGTGATTCCCATGATCTTCCTTGCCTTCCACGCCCTTCAGATTGTTTTAAAGATATTATTGAATCAAAAAAATCTAAATTGAATTGAGCTAGCCAACTATTAGTCGAATCTATGTTATCTATTACATTTATCAAAGGAAAGCTCCCAAGTCCATTTGCTTAATTTGTTCGTTTTCCAACGTCTCTTCAATCGCACTGAAAGCTAACTCTAACCTTTGACGAATGAATTTTCTCGAACCGTATGTCTCAGCGATCTCACCTGCAATTTGTCTATATTTCGCAACTGAAGCTGGAGAAATATTTAATTGCAAGGAACCTCCGCAAGAGCAAGTATCATTCAAAGGAGGCCTACGATACTTCATGTTACACTTCTTACATCTCACACCCTGTGTTGAAAATGAACGTAAATTTCCTATAATATCACGAATAAAGTGCTTCTCAATAGTTTGTTCTGCAACATAACTTGCATCAGAAGCTCTAGTTTTTTTGGCTAATTCTAATGAAGCTATAGCTTTACTTTTCATTGAATCTAAAGTAACATAACGAGATTCATTCGGACCCAGATTAATACTTGAAGACGAATGCGTAAAAGAATAGCCTTCATACTGCTCAGGGCTCTCTAACCTCTTTGAAACTATATCAAGATACTCTAGAACTTCAATAGGATTAGAAAATTTTTCTGTATGCTCATAAAATTCTAAAGGATATTCTGAATTTAATTCAACATTGTGAGCTTCACTATCTATCTCCATAGGATCAATTCTTGTTGATAAAACTCTGGGAATATCCATAGTTCCGCCCCTAGTTGTTGGTACAAAACTATCTGAAAAATTGAGAAGCCCATCAAGTAAAAGCATAATGGAATCTTCATCTCCATCGCAATTTCTTCTCTTAGCTGCATGGAAGAAAGGATGACCATATTGAGCTTTAGCTGAAGTAAAACCAATCAACCTGCCTAAGACTCCCGCTGAAGTGTGAGGACTCAAGCATATTAGAAGACTCCCAATTAAATCATGCATTCCTGAATTAGCTGTTACGTTGTAGAAAGGCTCAGAGTCGTAAAGTTTAACTAACTCGTCATTAACAAAGTTTGCTACCTTAACTAGCCAAGGGCCTGCATTTTTTGAAACAATTAAGTCCTGTACTTTTAATTCTAATAATTGGTCTTCAGATTCCAATTTCTTACCATCAATATCTTTACTATAACCTAACTCCAAAGCTTTCTCAACCGATAATCCGATCTCTTTCGGATAAAAATGTGTAATTGGTAAATCTATCATATCATACCTAAGTGTCCCATCCTTGTAAACTCTTAGATCATATTTTGAACGTAGTATTCCTTTTTCTAAAGATTCAGGAATCTTAGGACCTGATTTTAATTCTTTGATTCCTTTTACTTTAGGTAGTATGCCCACTTTTGTATTATTCATTGCTTTTGTTACTATTTCTGAGACATCGACTATTCTCTTCTTAGCGTCCTCTTTAACCATAGTTAAAGATTTACAACATCTTAACGAAATGGTTTCTTTGTTACAATTCTTGCAATATCTTAATTGTGTTACCATTTCTATCGAACCTAGCTTGCCTTGAGTAAATCCTCTTCGATAAGGACGCTCTTTAAGAGCGGTATTAATCAATCGTTGATTTCCTCCAGAATCACCAAGAGGAAATAATACATGTGGAGGTGGCTTGAGCCTGCGCTCGTTAGCTTTCTCAGGACGACCCATACTAGCGCCAATTCGTGTTGGAGATTTACATTTTATCAAAACCTCTGATAACTCTGATAACAGAGTTAAAGAATCATCCGAGTAATTATCTAAATCACTTGCTAATAACTTAGCATCTATTTCTTTGATTCCCAACAATGTAATCAAGGGGCGATACCCATCGTCCAATACTATCACATTATCCTCAATTCTAAAGAACATGCCCAGTCTAATGAAGATCTCTTTGTAAATTTTTGAAAAACGATTCTTAACAACCTCTGAACCATTTATTATAAGCTGATTGCGAAGATCTAAAATTTCATTAGAGCCTAAATCTCCCCAGTTGTAAGTATACTTCGGATGCAAGGGCAAATTATTTTCTTTACAAAAGCCATATATGGAAGAAAAAGAATAATCTCCGCCATATTTTCCTATATTTTTTGACTCTAATAATGAATCCCACCACTCATCACACCAACCAGACGGCTGCAGGGGATGATTATTCTCCAAGAATTCTCCTACTGGAATCAATAGCTCACCTAAATCAACAATCTCCTTAACTTGACCAACAACTTCCAAAGCTAGATTATAATCATCAAGCCTAGTAAAAGTACCGTTTTGTAGTATAACTGAAGGCCCTTCAATTGTGTCACATGGAGTAGAAGCTGTCGCTTTACCAGGTAATTGAAGCTTCAATTGAGTGCCTATTGCAGCAAAAGAATCGACAATCAACATCGTAGAGGGATGCAAAGACATTGAAGCTAAGCCGGCTGTTCTGGAGCGTCCATACCTAAGTCTAAAGCTACCTGGTTTATCAGGAAAAGCAAAAATTGGCCGGCCTGCTAAAACATCTTTCAAATATTTGTGCTCTTTAACATCGCCAGAAGCTGATTTTCGCTTTTTCTCAGTATAAGTACGTAGAAAATCCCAACCACTTATTCCCAACTTGTCAACATGTTTTAGAACTTTAGCAGCTTTAAGACAAAGACCCTCAGCCAAAACTAGACATGCTCCTCCTCTCAAAGAATTCGTCTCAACACGAGGGAGATCTCGATTTCCTGCAACCTCTAACTTATCTGTGCGTTCTCCCGTAACACAAATAGGGCATGATGTCACAATTGTATGTATTTCATCTGGGCTTGGAACGTATTGTAAATTAACTGCTCTTTTGTAAAGAGGAATCTCTTCTTTATATCTTTCAATTTCAGCAGGAGTTGGAATATATGGATCTAAATCTAATTCTCTTCTAACTACGTCGGCAATTAAAACAGATAATGCTTGAGCGGTACCACCTGCAGCACGAATGGGCCCCGCATAGTATATTGAAGCACATTTAGTTTTATTACTGTTTTCAAGAGTGCTTACCTTTACAACTCCTTCTGTAGGGGCAACTAAAACCCCCTCTGTAAGTATGGATAACGATGTTCTAACTGCCTGTTCTAATGCTTTTTCTAACCCTAGCTCAGATTTTAATTTTCCTGCAAGCTCTTTAGCAATTATTAAAGCAGTAGATTCTCTATCATTATCTTCAGCTACTTCTCTTATTCTTGGAGCTATACCTTCTGGACCTACTTGCGCTTCTACTCTTTCCGCTAAATCTTTAGCTCTAGGTATCTCTGGCGAATCTGAAGGATCAAAACCCGCTTTTCGAACCTTCTCAACTAGAGTGTAACAAGTATCGGCTTTTTTTTCTAAATCTTCAAAATAAGCCTCCATCTCATTAGATGCTATCAATACCACACATACACATAGAACACCTATTATTATTCTATTTGCTGAAAATTTTAAGCGCCGTAACTATCAATAAATATTGTACGGTAAGCCGAAGAACTAGCTCTAATACCTACAAACATTATTGCAAACGATAAAAGAACAAATATTCCGCCTGCTAAAAGACCTATATTATGATTGTAAAGCATTACTGAAGCTGGTAAGATAAGTAATATTGAAGAAAAAAATGCTGACGTTCCCATAAGCATGAACTGTACTAGAATATCTGGATTACCACGATCATTTTCATCAAAATTAGCAAAAGCGCTTCCTGCCCATATACCCAACCCCGTATTAACAAACAATAAAATTAAAACGCATTGCCCAAAAAATAAAGTTACCTCAAAAGGAAACTTAGCTAAGAGGCATATTGGAAGCCAAATGGATAAAAGTCCTGGTAATGCCATAAACAAGAGAGCAAAAGCTTTTCCTCTCATAATTAATAATGACTCCACAGGATTAGACTTCATAATCCAAAGACGTTTTCCTTCCACGCCGAGCATTGTAGAACCAAGCATTGTACATTGTAATAAAGCCCCCAAATACAAACTAATTGCTAACATTCCAGGATAGTATAATTTTGGAGGGAGATCACCAACTGGCTCTGTGGGAATTCCTACTTTAAACCACCAAAAAATCATTAGTATTGAAATAGAAAAGGTAGAAAAAGCTGAACTCAAGACATCCTTTTCTCTAATAGAAGACGTCACCTCTTTAGAACAAATCGCTGAAGCTCTACGACCTACCAAAGGGCTTAACCACTGAAATTGTAATATTCTTACTGGGTTTTTGTGAGACGATGAATTGATTTTATAAGATTCTAAAGCTTCCACAAAAATATTATCCATGAAATAAAAGAAAATAAGTAGAAGCACTGCACAAACTAAAACAATAACTATAGCTAAATTAGGATCTTGGTGAGCTGCATTAGAGACTAGAAGAAGCGCAAAAAGAATAGGAAATAAAACTACTAAAAAACTAAATTTCCTAGAAAAAGGATGTAAAGAGCCAATTAATGAAAACATAAATCCGCTTAAAACAGATAAAAAAGAAAACAAATACAATAATATTAAAAACTCCATTTCAACATTTATGTTTGTTTTAGTAACAATATTCCCTGTAAAAAATATTAAAAGAATACCTGAGGTTAGTACTAAATTTGGAATCAAAACAGAAAAAAATTGACCTAGCATAATAGATCTGGGGAATAAAGGTTGAACAAGATACATATCCATAATTCTTGACTTAACAATTTTTCTATAGGTTATACCGGCTGACCTAAGAGTAAAAAGTGAAAAATAAACTAATAAAATTGTCCCGTAACCCTCATTAGAACCTTCTGGAAAAAGGTCAGGATTCTGAATTACAAAATTCATCAATCTAATGCAGGCAAATGAAAAAATAATACCTAAAATTGAAATAAAGAATGTAGATGCAAAGCGCTTCTTGAATGATTGAAAAGAACTTCGTAATGACGTTCGAAATTCAGCTTCGAAGATTGCATAAGATGCATTCATCTACCAAATGACTCCATGTCTCTATCTTTCTTCGTGGACTTCTTAAAAATTCTATAACAATCCTGACATAAACCAACTTTTTTACCACTTCCTTGTACGTTCAATGAAGATACTGAATCTACTTTTTTACGATTAACTGAACGCTTTATTGGATTATTGCACGCGATTGAACTACAACCATCATCTGAAGTATTCGAAAAGTTAATCTCTCTACGCTTCATTATATCCATTAGGTGACTATATACTTAAAATTTTAATTCTATTTTTCTAAATTAGAACCTTTCGAGTGTGAATTCATGTGTCCACAATTGGAACAATAATTTGGATCATCGCCTAAAAGTTTATCACCACAACTTGAACATTTTAAAGACGAATTTGGAGAAACTACTTTACTATTATTTTGATAATTTATAATGTAGCCTATAATCAATATTAAAATAATAATTGTTTGGCTATAGCAAACCAACTGTTCAAAGTCCACATCAGCTAATAGCTAATGCCCTATAACTATATTTCGCTATTGAAGTGTAATATCTGGCATTAGTGGACGAGTGGCAAAGCCTTTCAGCGCAAAGTTACTACCTTCTCCAACCCTACAAACAAACAAATCCCTATGGTGCCTAGTCAACCCAAATTCATCTAAGGAAGAAACGCCCCCACATATCTCCATAGCCATTGTTATGTGATCTGAGGCTTTCCTCGAGCATTCAATTTTTACCTTTGCTGCTGACTCTCGATCCAGTGTACTATCATTATACCTATTTGTCAGATCAATAAGCCAAGTCAAACCTTGCTCTAAAGTAATGTCCATATCAATAATTACGTCCTGAACTCTTTGGAAGCTCCCAATCGGGACGCCAAATTGTTCTCTTTCTTGTGCATAAGTTCTACATTTATCAAGACCAAAAGCAAGAGAAGCCAACGACATTCCTGCGATGAACAATCTACCTCCGTTGAGAGTTTGAGCCATGACTTTGAAGCCTTCATTCTCTTTCCCTAATATGGCATCATCCGTAACGGTTACTCCATTAAAGGCAATTGAACCTGTAGACGACTGACTCCACAAGTCTTTACCTGCCATTTCTTGATACGAAACGTTTGAATCGTCCATAGGTACTATGAAACAAGTAGTTCGATAGCCAGGTTTAGATTCTGGACTAGTCATCGCATGAACAACTACATGGCTTGACCACTTTGCATTGGTAGACCAGCATTTTTCACCCTTAATTATCCACTCATCGCCATCTTTCGTGGCCGTAACTTGCGGATTTGTAGCATCAGAACCTCGGCCAGGTTCAGATAAACCAAAAACAAACATTCTTTTTCCAGCTGCTAAATCAGGAAGATGTGCTTCTTTTTGTGAATCTGTGCCAAATAGTTGTAATGGTTTAGCACCCAAGGACATTGCTGCACCTGGAGTTATTGCTAAAGATTGTGAATGATATCCTAGAGCCAAACCCATTAAGATTAAATCTAATTGATTACCCCCCTGCCCTCCGTATTTATCAGATACTGTAACCCCAAACAATCCCATCTGTCCCATTTCCTCAATAATATCTTCTGGAATTAGTTCGTGATTACGCTCCCAAGTAAGATAATTAGGCTCAATTTTTTCTTCAGCAAATTCACAAACTGCCTTGTAAAAAGTCATTGAATCTGGAGATACCAATCTTTCCAAATAGTGGTCTATGCGACGTTCCATAATATTCCTACTAGATATACATTAAAGTGGTTATCGTGACCTTCCAATTGCTCCACGTGGAGGTTCTGGCTCGTAATCTGCCTGTAACTCAGGAGGCCACTCTCTAGGTTTATCATCAACACCTTGGAGAATTATATAACCAATAATCATAACAATGAAAAGGAAACCAATTGCTGCAGGCCTTCCAAAGCCCAACTCATCTACTATGATTGCCCAAGATAAAGGACCTATAATCGTCGCAAAACGTCCAACCATACTATACAAGCCATAGAATTGACCAATGTAACGAGGTGGCGTTAGGACTAGCATATATGGCCTATCTGCGCACCAAGTCCCACCCAGTGCGACACCTGCTAAAAATGGTGCCAACCATATCATCCATGTTGGTAAACCTAGCCAAACTGTAGAAATCAAAAGCGTGAAAGAAGCAAACCAAAACCACAGCACGGCGTTAAGCGTAACTTTTGGACCTACAATATCTACTAAGTAACCCCATAGAAAACCGCTCACTATTGATGAGAAAACTCCGATTAAGGTATAGACTGCTATTTCAGAATCTTCCATTCCAAATTCTTCCCTAACATAAATTGCTGCAAAAGTTATGGATGTATTTGCGGCATCTGTGTAAAAAACTCTACCAACTAAAAATCTAGATAGTCCTGGAAAATTACTCAACATTGATAAAGTTCCTTTAAGCTGTGTGAATGTTCCTGATGTTGCATTAATTATTGATCCGTCTCTAAAGAGAGGGGTGGTTTTGGTATTCATGGAAGAAAATACACACCAAATTGCGAAAAACAAAGTGGCATATTTAATTAAATTAGAAGATTCCATTAACCAAGCATTAATTCCCAATAGAACTGCCATCAGTATCATCAAACTGGGCCAGAAATTATCTCCTGGAGTCTCTCTAACGAAAATAAAACAAGGAAGTGCAAAAATCAGAAATAAAGCTGCAGTCAGCTGAAAAACTGCAGTATAAGAAAAACCTAAAGTTTCTGTAATATACAAAGCTGATAAAATTCCTACAAGAGCTCCAACGTATCCTACACCAATTCCTATTCCACCAATTCGACCTTTATTCCCGGGTGTGGAAATGGTAGCTAGTGTCGAATCATAGAAAATTAAACCTGCTTGGTAAAAATAATTAGCTATTACAAAAAATACCAAAGAAACGGTCAACACTGTACTTTTACTCCAACCATCTTCCTCATAACCCAATAAGGCAGTAAAAGCTACACAAAGAAGAGTCGTTACAAAAAGAAAGGGCATCTTACGCCTTGCCTGGTCAGAAAGAGCCCCAATCAATGGAGCTGTAAGGAATACTAGAGCCATTGATGCTGCATTCGCATATCCATAATCGGAATCTGTTCCTCCAACTTCATCGCTGACAACCCACAGACCAAAATAAAATGAAACTATTAGAACTGAAAAAATAGTATTTCCTAAGTCGTAAAAAGCCCATGAAAATATACTAAACATGGATGCCTTGGTAGTTATTGGCTCTCTTGGTTTTTTCCTTTCTTCATTAAAATCCTTTAATTTCTCTCTAATCTTCTTCGGTGCATCTAATATCTTTCTTGAACTACTCATATCTAATCTTTGTTATGAATGGAATCATAATCTGCTTCTGGTGTTTCCGCTAATAATTTCCTTATCCTATTGTCTTCAGCTTTAGCATCTTCTATTCCTGCATCAATATCTACTCGGTAAAGTAAAATTGCACCCAACAAAAGAAGAAATGCAATACTGAAAATTCCTGCACGACTGTCGTACATTACTGCCATGAAAAAGTAAAGAGTTGGCCCTAAGAACGCTGCAACTTTATTAAAGAATCCAAGGAAACTATAAAATTCAGTACTTCTAGTTTCAGGAACAATTTGTCCAAATAAACTACGTGCAAGACCCTGTGAACCTCCTAATAAAGTTCCCATAAAACAGCCAAGAACTATGAACTGAAGGAAAACACCCATCCCTAAAGGTTTCCAAACATTATCTCTAGCCCAAATAGGAATACTATCTAAAACACCATCACCTAAATTAGTTGGATGATCTTCGCCAACATTTGCTTCTCCATTTAATTCCCCTCCAACAATACTTACACTGAATCTAGTATTATCTACTGAATCTACAAAAGAACTAATATTTGAATCCGGAACACCTAGAAGTTTAACCATATTTGGTTCTTCCTCTGAATCTCCCCAAGACCATTCCAAAATGCCTTTGTCATCCTCGTTAACTTCCGTAGGAAGAATGTATGACCATTCTTTCGCCCAAGCTTGCTCGTCGAATTCATCATCTTCATAATCTAGTTTCTGAGCAAGATCATTTGCTGACCAAGAAACATAAACTGAATATGCAGCATCCTCTTCGCTCCACTCATATAAAATATCATAATCTTCATGTGTTTCTAATTCGAGCGGAGCAAAACAAAGGCCTGCGAAACAAAGAACAACCCAACCACATACTGAAATCATCAAAGCCTGTTTAGTGCCCTTACTTTCAGCCAATTTAGTAAATAATATCGCTGATGGTGCTGCAACAAATTGTACAACAAGAAGGGCAATTATTAGTCCTGTAAATCCAATACCTAAAACAGTGGTTCCATAAACTCCAGCCAGGGCTGTGACTGTATTAATTCCATCAATAAACAAAAAATAAGCAAGCATGTAAAGAAATAAATGTGGAAAGTCTTTGTAGTCCTTTAAAGTTTGAGTGACTTCACCTACGGCAAATCTTGCTGCTTGTCTAAACTTTAATTTTTCCATTTCATTTTCAACAGGAGGCTCTGGAACCCACGCAAATGTAACCAAAGCAAAACCATACCACCAGATACCTGCTGTGGCCATTGAAAACTGAATAGCCCACTCAGCAAAATCTGTAGACATTAGCACTACGAGATGAATAACAAGAAGAAGGCCTCCGCCAAGATATCCATAAGCAAACGCTCTGTTAGATATATCATCTAACTCATCTTGCTCTCCTAAATGTGGAAGTAAAGCATTGTAAAAAACTCCGGCACCGTTGAGCCCTACATTAGCTACAAAATACATAACCATAATCCAAATCCAAGACGCATTACCGAATAGAGGAGCGAAAGCAATTAACAATGTACCACCTGCACCAACTATTGTTAGAATTTTCAACCAACGCATCTTGACTAATCTGCGATCAGCTATCACACCCAATGGAGGACTTATTATTGCTACAGAAAGTGTAGAAACAGCTATGACAAGAGACAATACTGCATCTGCAGTCATTGACTGTGAAAAAAGTGAAACTGTAAGACCATTTGCTTTAAGAAATAAAAGTGTATACCACACCGGAATTATCGCCAAAGTAACACTGCATTCAAATGCAGATTTACCCCAGTCATAAAAACCATAACCACTGATAGCTTTTTGTTTATCTTCTGGAAGGTTTTTTAATTTCGAACCTAAACTAAACAATCTAGTAATTGGGTCTGCCATAATCATCATAAACAAGCAGTTTAAATATAGATGACCTCTATGTTTCTAGAAAAAAAACATTAACTATTTATTCCATTCAATAGCCTTATTCAAAAAATTCTTGAAAATTTCAG
>MIZB01000173.1_pt1 | contig 38768 bp, 39 predicted proteins | sample 888171 | NCBI WGS metagenome assembly MIZB01 (sample SAMN05440186, study PRJNA335308) | marine metagenome | isolation source: marine water
TGGTAGAAAGAGGAGGAGAAATCGAGCAACTTGAGATAAAATTCCCTTCAAAGAATAAGATTGTCCCATCAATGGAACCTAAAGTACATGAAATTGAAAATGATTATCTAATCAAATTATTAGGATTTGATCCTGGACAGTTTGTTATTTTTAAAGCATTTAGAAAATGTGGTATGGAACCTGAGCTAAAAGGCGACAAATGGTCTGTAAAAGTACCTGCGTACAGAGCTGACATATTACATCCAATAGACCTACTTGAAGAGGTTTCAATAGGAATAGGTTATGATGAATTTCCTGAATCATTGCCAACGGAAACACTGTTTGGTAAGTCACTTAAATCTAGAAAGCTAGAAAGCAATTGCAGAGAGATTATGCTAGGTTTAGGATTTCAAGAAGTTGTCACACTTACACTAACATCAAAGAAAATGCTCCACGAATATACACAAAGAGAAAACGATAATGAAACTGAAGTGGCAAACCCTGTAACTGAGGATTATCATTTACTCCGATCAAGTATTCTTCCTAATTTACTTGAGTTGTTAAAAAATAATAAGCATCGTGAATTACCACAGCAGGTTTTTGAAATCGGTCAAATTGTAAAAATGCATACTAACGTGCATTCTCTTGCTTGGATGCAAATAGCGAGTAAGAATACTTTTTCTCAAGCTAGAACCATATCTGATAGTATTTCTTTAAGGCTACAAATTTCGGGTGAAACCAAAGAGTGTGAAGACCCCTTATTCATTCCGGGAAGGTGCATTGAGACAAGAAGTGGAAGTATTTTACTGAAATATGGAGAGATTCATCCATTTACACTTGAAAAATTTGAATTAGGATATCCTGTTATTGGTGGAGAAATTCATTGGTAAGATTGCCTGTATGTTTTGAATCAAGAACCACTGCTGCTTCTTTCAGAAAACTTTTAGATAAAAATAAGTATGAATATCAAAGGCAGACTGACAGTCGAACTTATACTAAAGTTTCTTTTGTGATTGCGCATGAAAAAACTGCAATGGTGTACAGATATATCCTAAATGAATCAAAAATAAAGGCAGATATTTGGGAAGAGAATCCTAGTTCAGGTAATATAACATATATTGAAATTGAGGGCGAGGATGAAAATAAGGTAAATGATCTCTTGAAAGATTTCGCACTATCATTACCTAGAAAACCATGGGAATATACTGTGTTTCAAAAACTAAGAAATGGATGGTTTAGTCAAGGAATATTTCGTGCTAAATCAAAATGGGAGAACTATGTTAAATGAGTTTACTTCAAGAAATAGAACCAATCAAAACTAGAGATTTCTTACAGGATAAATTTAGGGAGTATTATGGCACTGCAAAAATTACTCTTCCTCCAAGATTTACTGCTAGAGAATGGGGATTTTTAAATTGGGGAGGAGGTATCATGAACAGGCATGTAAAATTTAGTACAACAAGTGAAATTAATAATTATTTGAAAAAAACAGCTCCCGCACATTCGTACCATTCTGTCGCTTATTACGAAGAACCTGGAAGCAAGTTAATGGTGGAGAAGAAATGGCAAGGTGCAGATTTAATATTTGATTTAGACGCAGATCATCTTCCCGAGATGGAAGAGGTTAAAAAGGGAAAGATTACTTTTTCAAAATTAATGGATTACATTCGTGAGCAAACATACAGACTTGTACACGATGTTTTACTGGGAGACTTTGGTTTGGATGAAAAAGATATGCTAATTACTTTTAGTGGAGGAAGAGGATATCATGTTCACGTCAGAACTCCATCCGTTCTATCTCTACCTTCTGGAGCTAGAAGAGAATTATCAGATTACATGACCGGCAAAGGATTAAATTTGGACAATATATTAATTGATGCAGGATACACCAAAGAATTTGCAATTAGAGGGAAAGGTATTGAAAGAAAGCATCTTGATGTAAAAAAATTACCACCTTCATATTCCAAAGGATGGAGTGGGATAGTGTCAAGAAAAATAAACTCAATATTTGATAATCTTAGATTGCAACAAGGCGAAGACTTAATTAATAAACTGAAAGAATTAAGACTGGAAAAAATTAATATTAATTACAAAAATAGTAACGAAGAAATCTTTAATAATTTAGCAAAAAAACATCAGAAAAATTTGGTTCGGATTGCAGTTAAAGAAGCTGCTATATTTCCAGACGAACCTGTTACTGGAGACGTACATAGACTAATACGCTTACCTGGTTCACTTCATGGAGGTTCTGGACTTAGAGTTACTACCATAACATCTAAAGAATTGGAAGATTTTGATCCCATGACAAAAGCTATAGCATTTGGAGATGAACTCGTTAAAGTTAGATCCATTGTCAAGCATCCTGTTTCTATGGGCAATATTGTAAAATTAATGCCTGAAACAATTGTTGAGGTTCCTGAAAAAGCAGCCATATATTTTATGGCCAGGAAATGGGCAAATTTGGTACTTGAAACATGATTTGTGGAGTTGATGAAGCTGGCAAAGGTCCAGTAATTGGGCCTATGGTTGTTGCTGCTGTTTTAATAGATAATGCCAAGCAGATTGAAGGCGTAGGATTCAAGGATTCAAAATTACTAACCATACAGAAAAGAAGAGAATTATTTGATTTAATAAAGCAAAATTATAGATATGCAGTCGAAATAATCAAGCCCGAAGAAATAGATAAATATAGAAGAAAAAATCAGCTCAACCTATTGAATAGAAAAGCTTTTGAAAAAGTAATTATTAAGCTAAACCCAAATGTTGCTTATGTAGATGCTGCCGATGTAAATGAAGACAGATTTGGTATGGAGATAAAGGCTAATTTAACTAATGAGAATGATACGGATGTAATATCTATGCATAAAGCAGATTCAAAGATTCCAGTTGTAGCTGCCGCATCCATAATAGCTAAACAAACACGAGAACTTGAAATCGAGAAATTAAAGACGCAAATAGGTGATTTTGGAAGTGGATATCCTTCTGATGAAAGAACAATTAAGTTTTTGAAGAGCTACTTTCATGATAACTCAAAGTGGCCTTCAGGTACTAGAAAAAGTTGGAAAACAATTGAAAGAATTAGACCTGTAAAAAAACTTAGTGATTTCGGTGACTAAATGAGTAATATCAAACAAATATTGGAAGAAAAAGTAGCTGAATTTAATAGTCGAATAAAAGACGAGCCTAAATATTCAGGTGTAATAGAAGGTAAAGAGAGAAGTATCTGTATTTCAGTCTCAAATGGTGATAATTATGTTTCAAACCTAAAGGATATGCAGCTTGAAGAATTTAAGGAATCAGAGGATACGAGTAAAGATCTTGTGGTGACTGCAACATCTGATGTTCTCATTGCCCTAATTAACAAAGAAATGTCTCCAATAAAGGCATACATGACTGGAGAGTTAAAAGTTAAAGCTAGCTTAACAGACATGCTATTGCTAAAAAAATTATTCTGATTTAATAGCAAATATAGAATTAGAAAGTTCTGCTATTTCTGAAGGCTTTAGAATCTCTGCCCTTAAATCCATAAATTTTAACTTTTCAACATCTATTTCAGGAAATGTTATCTTTATACAATTACGTATCTTCTTTCTCCGGTGTGTGAATATGGATCTCACTACCTTCTCAAAAGTAATAAAATCATCTAAGATATAATCTGGCTCTCTGCGAATTAATTTTACAACTTGTGAATGAATCTTAGGTTGAGGTTGAAATGCTGTTTTAGAAACCTTAAATAATTTTTTTGTAGATACAAAGTGATTTGCCATAACAGACAACCGACCGTAAATCTTAGAACCTGGTTTTGCAACTAAACGATTCGCGAACTCTTCTTGGAACATCAAAACTGCGCGAGACCATTCATAATTAAATAATCTAAACAAAATTGGTGAGGAAATTGAATATGGCAAGTTAGCAACGATAACATCTATTGGAGGTACCTCCCATTTTAGAATGTCTCCTTCAATAATCTCTACATTTTCCTTAAATTTTTGTTTTAGTACAACGGCTAGCCATTTATCTTTCTCAATGGCAATCAAATTTCCTTTTGAAGATAATAATTCTGTAAGAGCTCCTCTTCCAGGTCCAATTTCTAATACTTTTTCTCCTTCACGCACTTCAGCCGAATCTACTATTCTCTTAGAAATATTAGAATCTATTAAAAAATTTTGACCTAACATTTTTTGCTTGCGGCGAGAATGGTGGGCCGGGGCGGAATCGAACCGCCGATCTTCGCCTTGTAAGGGCGACGTCATAACCCCTAGACCACCGGCCCAGATGAGGTCTTTTTCACATGAGGTTTAACGCTACAAACCATTTTCTACTTAACAGCTATTAGAAAGGTCCAAATAAGACTTAAAGTCAATTTTTTTATCGGGAAATGAAATTCTTTGTAAGCATTTTGAGGCTCTATCGGCTCCCCTCAATTATAAATACAATATCGCGTGCGAAGTAGTATGCTTCACCAGTTAGAATTGATGGGCATAAAACCCTCATCAGTTAAATCTAATCTTACACAAGATGAATGGAGAAACGAAGAATTAAGCCGAAAAGAAGGTAGACTATCCTCTAACGGCACTGTAATTGTAAACACAGGAATATACACAGGTAGATCGCCTAATGACAGATTTATTGTTAAAAATAAAGAAACTGAGAAATTAATTGATTGGGGTGACGTAAATCTTCCATTAAGTGAAGAATCTTTTGAAGTTTTAGAGAGTGCTGTCAAAAAGGAAATGGAGCAAAAGGATTTATTTGTTTTTGATGGATACGCTGGAGCTGATGAAAGATACCGGTTACCATTGAGAGTTGTAACTATGATGGCATGGCAAGGTCATTTCTCACACAATATGTTCATTCGACCTACTGAAAATGAATTAGAAGGATTTGAGCCTGAATTTACTATACTTAATGCATCATCTACAAACATTGATAACTGGAAAGAATTAGGATTAAACTCAAAAGTTTTCATCGTACTTAATCTCAAGAAAAAAATGGCTATAATAGGAGGTACAGAATACGGAGGTGAAATAAAAAAATCGATATTCTCAGCTTTAAATTTTTATCTTCCACTTAAAGGCGTAATGCCAATGCATTGCTCTGCCAATATTGGTAAAGATGAAGACTCGGCTTTATTTTTTGGGCTCAGTGGAACAGGTAAAACTACTCTTTCTACCGACCCTAATCGTAGACTAATTGGAGACGATGAGCACGGTTGGTCTGACGAGGGAATTTTTAATTTTGAAGGCGGATGTTATGCAAAAACTATTAAATTAAATCCATCTAAAGAACCTGATATTTTTAAAGCAATAAAGCCTGGAGCTTTACTTGAAAATGTCATCACTGATCAAGACGGCGTGGTTGACTTTGACGATGGAACAATAACTGAGAATACACGTGTGTCATATCCTATTGACCATATTGAAAATATAGAACCTTCGGAAAAAGGAGGACATCCACGGAATGTAATTTTTCTCACCTGCGATGCATTTGGAGTTTTACCACCTATTTCTAAGCTAACACCAGAAATGGCAATGTATCACTTTTTAAGTGGCTATACTGCAAAAGTAGCAGGTACCGAACGTGGAATTACTGAACCTGTAGCTACTTTTTCAACTTGTTTCGGCGCTCCATTTATGCCGCAATACCCTACTACATATGCTAAGCTTTTAGGTGAAAAATTAAAGAAACACAATGCACAAGCTTGGTTAGTGAATACCGGATGGAGTGGTGGTGCTTATGGAACTGGAGAAAGAATCGACTTGCCTATTACTAGAAGAATGCTAACTTCAATTCTAGATGGGGAATTAGAAAATACTGATTTTATTCCTGATCCTAACTTTAAGATTTTAGTACCTGCCAAAGTGCCTGGAGTTGATTCTAATATCCTAAATCCTAGGAATACTTGGAATGATAAAGAATCATACGATGCCAAAGCTAATGAATTAATAGCTCTTTTCAAAAATAATTTCATTAAATATGAAAGCTTTGGTGATTATTCAAAAGCAGGTCCCGATTAAAGATACTCAGAAACTAAATCTCTCTCAGATACTAATTCATCATTAGTAATGGCCAGTGCTTTTTTTGCAAAATCATCATGCTGGTAATTATCAACTACCTCATATTTACCTGGTGAAACTGTTCGTACAGGCATACCTGCCCACACTCCTTTTGCAAATCCGTATTGCCCTTCACTACAAACTACAATTGAATGTATTTCATCGCTTACTGTGTAGAGACTTTGAACATGATTAATCAAGGCATTCGCTGCTGAAGCTGCGCTTGAAAGTCCTCTGGCCTTAATTATTGCTGCACCTCTCTTACCTACGGCTGGTATGTATTCACTTTTCAGCCAGTTTTCATCACCGATGCTATTTACCGCAGATTCGCCTGAAATTAAGGTGTTTGAATAATCTGGAAACATTGTAGGACTATGGTTTCCAAATATAGCAAGGCCTCTTACTTCCTCAATAAGCACGCCTGCTTTTTTGGATAACATAGATACTGCTCTATTTTGATCTAATCTAGTCATTGCTGTGAATCTACTGTTATCAAAGCGATCTGATTGTGAGGCCGTAATCATGCAATTTGTATTACAGGGATTTCCAACTACTACTACTCTACAATCATCTGCTGCATTTTCATCAATTGCCTTACCTTGTCCAACAAAAATTTTTCCATTGTCTTTCAACAAATCTGAACGCTCCATACCTGGACCTCTCGGTTTGCTGCCAACTAAAAGGCAAAGATTTGCATCCTTGAAAGCTTCTTCAGGATTGGAAGTCACGATAATATCTTCTAATAAAGGGAAAGCACAGTCATCTAACTCCATTGCAACTCCTCTTAGTGCTTCTAACGCAGGTGGAATTTCCAAAAGTTGTAAAGTAACTTTGGCATCTGAGCCGAACATTTCTCCTGCTGCAATTCTAGGAAGTAAACTATAGCCTATTTGCCCTGCAGCTCCTGTCACTGCAATACGTATGGTATTCATAGTATACATTACTAAATGGGGATGATAAAACTAACACCTTAATAGCCTAAATGTCCAAAACCCTTTTAGAGTGGTGACTTCGTGTAAAAATATGAGTATGCCAATAACTGACGTGAAAAAATATGACATAAACAGAAGGATATATTTGCCTAAATGGGTTGAAGAAGATTTAGACCTTGTTCCTGGTGAGTGCTATGTAACTTTCATTCAAAGAGGAGAAAACATAGTAATTAAGAAAGTCAGCATTAGTATAGACTAAAGAGTTTCTTTCAGCCACTTTAAGTCGCTTTGATACAACATTCTTATATCTTTAATTTCCAAATGTAACATAGCTAGCCTTTCTAAACCTAAACCCCAAGCAAGTACAGGGCAATCAATTCCAAATGGAGCTGTTACTTCAGGTCTGAATATTCCGGCCCCACCCAATTCAAGCCACTTATCTCCAAATTTAACTTCTACCTCCAAAGAAGGCTCAGTATAAGGGAAATAAGCTGGACGAACTCTGACATTATTGAAACCCATCCTCCTGTAAAACTCTTTCAATACTCCGATTAGCATCCCAAAATTAGCGTCAGGCTCTACAATTATTCCTTCAACTTGTGTAAATTCAGGTAAATGAGTTGAATCTAAAGCCTCTCTTCTAAAAACTCTACCTACACTGAAAACTCTAGCCGGAGGTGTTGGATTTTCTGCTAAATATCTGATAGTTCCTACTGTAGTATGTGTTCTGAGGAGTGCTTGTTGTGCAGCCTCTTTGCTCCAATCAGTACCCCATCCTTTAGAGCCTGTTTCTCCTCCATCTTCATGAATCTTCTTAACTGCATCAAGTATCTCTTTTTCATTAATAACAAAAGAAGCGGGTTCAGATAGGTAAAAAGTATCTTGTAATTCCCGAGCAGGGTGATCTTGAGGAATAAACAAGGCATCCATATTCCAGAATGCAGATTCAACATAATCTCCCTCAATCTCGGTAAAGCCCATTTGCAAAAAAATACTTCGAATTTCTTCTGTAAATCTAGTTAATGGGTGAAGTGTAGAAAAATTACTAGCTTCAACTTTATCTTCAACACCGTATCTTTGGAATGATCTATCTTTCCACTCACCCGAATGGATCAAATCAGGAGTGATATCACCAATTAAATTTTCATCTAAACTCTCTAAATTAAAATTATTACCTTCATCTGTTAGAGAAAAAGTTCTTTCAACTTCTTCTTTAACACTTAACAATTGTCTTCCTTTCAATAAATTAAGTGCATCCTGATCAATTTCTTTTTCGGATAGAGAAGATTTACTAAGTCTTACAAGTAAAGGCTCATCAGAAGTTTCATCGACATTTCCAGTTGGGATTAATTTTAATCCTTCGTCTGTTTTTTCCAAGTTTGCAAACATTTTCCTTTTCAACCAACCTATAACCACCTTACTCTCATCATCGTGAAGAGGTAACTCAGATAACAGTGACTCTCCGGCTTGATTAAGCCATTCTACCGCGCGCCTTTCTGGTAAGCCTTGCTCTGCGTATCTTTTACCCTCTTCATTTGTAAAGTAGAACTTAGTTGAGGATTCCGAAATCTTGACTAACCCTTTACTCCTCAACCATGAAGCTGCAGACATAGTTTCCTTTTCACCGAGGTTTGACTCCATAGAAGCTGCTTCTGGCGAAAGTGTTCCATTCTTGAGAACCTTAAGCAATTTTACTTCATTTATAGATAAGTCCACAATAAGGTATAGATAGGGTGTTTATTAATTTGTTCTAAATCCAGATTTTTCTAATTCGCTTACAACTTCTTTAAAAACAAAATCAGCTTCTTTGTTAGAAGTATTAATTACAATGTCGTAGCCGTCTAAATTACCATAATCAAAGCCATACAAAGAAGAGTATCTAGCCCTATCATCGTTATCTCTATCTTGATTTTCTATAAATCTTTCAACTACATCATCACTTTCAGCTAATCCTAAATTAAAAATTTCATCTTTCAACGATTCTAAACTATCATAAACCATATCTGGAACATTTTCCAAACCCTTAGTATATGCATCTTCACCTATCTCTCTGCGAAGAAATCTAAGTGCTTGATCTCTTATCGAACACTGAAAATATATGCGAACTATATTTTTCTTGCCGAGATTTTCCATAAAACTTCCCATGTAGGCAGGTTGTCTTCCTTCAATAACTCCGAGATTTGTGCTAATATTTTCTCCCGAAATCATCTCACATGTTTTATAATCAATTTCAACGTCGATACCTCTTTCTGTCAGTAATAACTTAGCTTGCTCTGCTACAGTAATGCCCCTCTTTGCAGCTACTTCACGAAATAAGTTCCCTACCGAATGGAATGTGCCGTTGAAGTAATTGGCCAAATTTTTAGCTTGTGTTGATTTACCGGTTAACTGATCACCAGCAATCAAAATCATAGGCTTCTGGTTTATGGAATTCCTAAGCTTATCAACAGAATCGAGTCCAATGTAGTTTTTGAAAGCCGTTTCTATTCCGCTAATATATTCCACAATCTAATTCGTTACTAGTACTATTTACCTGTTTTGATTAGCATTCAAATGTTGATTCCAAATGCCCAGTAAGAGGGTCACCAAAGTCAATGACTCTCCCGTCCCAATCTTCTTCTGCTACTAAGGCTATTAAGCTGTTAGGTGCTTCATCGATAACTTTCCAACCTAATTCTGCTGCCAAACTATTAGAAAATGAAAGAACTTCATCATATGTCAACATATTATCTTGGCTCAAACGCTCACGAGCTGGACCTAAATGCATATATGATTTTACTTCTATCATGACTCTTTCTCCTGCCATTTTAATTAATTTAGCATAGCCTGCAACATCGAAATCATTCCAACCTTTTACAACTGTCATTCTGAGAACTTTACGTGTTTCTAGACCATCCATCAAAGCTAGAGTCCCTTTAATCTTATCCCAGAAATTAGGTACTAGTGGCACATCAATCTTCTTCCAAGTACGTTCGTCTGGAGCATCTAATGACATGTACAGTTGAGTAGGTAAAGAATCTTCATCTCTAAGTCTTTCAATCATTTCTGGGTGCAATCCATTAGTTACTAAAAATGAAGAAATTTTACGGTTCCTTAATTCGCGGAGCATTTCTGGCAGTCTATTGTAAAGAGTTGGTTCTCCAGTTAAGGAAATAGCAAAATGACGAACCGTTTTAGACTCAAGTACCTTTTGCTGATCAACGTTTGGATTTCCCCCAAACCCTGAAAGCTTTCGTAAATGTCCCTCAATTGAGCCCTGTACAATGTCGGCAGGATCATCCTTGGCGTATTCCATCAAATCTTGTTTACCTGAAAACATTTCATTAACTCGCCAACAGTACACACATTTTTGATCACAAGCTACAGCTGCAGGAGTCATTTGTGTACATTGGTGAGATCTTATTCCGTAAAACTTTTGCTTGTAACATCCACCTTCTGAACCTTTTATAGATTTTTTAGTCCATCCACATATTTCAACTGCTGAGTGATTTCCAACAATTTCATATGATGCCTTTTCAAGTGCTTCCTTGTATTCGTCTGTAAAAAGAAGATTACTCTCCTCGCCATCAGGTTCTCGCAAATTTTCTTTAGGTATTTTATCAATATTTTTATCTTTAGAACTGTTTTCCATCATACTTCAACAATCTCCCTAATATTTTCTAACTCCCACATGTAATATGTAAAAGTAATCGTATAATCTATAGAATCATTCAGTGCAATTGAGCCAATACTTTCTGAAGCGTAGGTAAACTTTCCACCCAACCATTCTCCGGACGTTTCGTATGATTTAACAAAATCATCTGGACTGTCGGCAGTGTCTGAAACTATTTCTGGTAGCTGATTAACAATCCAGGTTGTTACTATTGTGCCACCGTTGCCACCATCGTTTTGAGATTGACCTGCCGTATCGTTCTGCGAAGAAACATCAAATGTCACTTGACGCCCGCCGCCTGCTCCTCCATTTGCATCCCAAGCAACCTGAATGTCAACATGCGAAATACGTAAATTAGAGATTAGATCCCAATCAACATCATCTACAACATAACCAAACTCAATGAACTCTCCCTCACTATTTAATGTACCTGAAATACTGGTGCCAGAAACTTCAGACAGACTTACATCCGCAGTAAATGCCTTCGTCCCACCTAATTCGGATACCATTATTGAGTTCGCTGCTGAGGAAAAGGTAACCATTAGCATCAGTATGATAACTATGAAGCCAACGGTTCCGGAAACTATCCTTCCAGTTACTGTAAAACCCAGTTTAACTGAGCCTAGGTGATACAATTCTTTATTGTTGTATTTTTCAAAGCTGGAAAGCTTTTCTGACAATTTATCTCCTATACTCATTGAGCTGCTAGTGTCTTGCCTTTATTTAGCTTTCAGTTCAAACTATGAACAGCCTGTGGTAGACCCACAGCTTACACATTTAAGACAGCTGCCGTTAGATACTAAAGTGAATTGACCACATTCAGGACATGGATCACCTTCATAACCATACTTTTCAGCTTCTTTCACAAGTGCATTATCCCCAGAAATCATAGGTGCATTTTCTGTAGATAAATCAGTTACTGTTGATTGAAAAGAGTTTGAATCACTGGATGAAGTGGCCATATCATCTAAAGTTAGTTGAATTTCGTGACCATCTGTAGCTTCACCTGCTGGAGTAAGGCCTGAATTCAAATTTTGCTCTGTTTCAGCTTCACCTTCGCTTCTAACTATATCTGGCTTCAAATCTTCTGGCTTAACATGGGAAAGATCATTTCTATCCAAATAGTTAACTGCTAAATCTCTGAAAATGTAATCTAGAATACTAGTTGACATTTTAATACGTTCATTACCAATAACCGGACCGTTAGGCTCAAATCTAGTAAAAACAAATGCATCAACAAATTCCTTTAGAGGTACACCGTGCTGTAAACCAAGACTTACTGCAATAGCAAAAGCATTTGTTAAAGCCTTGAAAGCCGCACCTTCTTTATGCATGTCAATGAATACTTCCCCCAATGTTCCATCGTCGTACTCACCAGTGTGCAAGTACACGTTATGACCTCCTATCTTTGCCTTTTGAATGTACCCTTTTCTTTTGTTAGGCAATTTTCTTCTTTGTGCAATATAGCGAGTAACTATTTTACTTGCAAGAGGGATTGCATCTGGAGTTGGAAGGGCTTTAGCCATAGTTTCCACGGCTTGCTCGGTGCTAACCATGGTCTCGGACATCATTTCCTCTTCATCAATATCCACTTTTAACACAGTTCCAGACATGAGAGGTTGACTTAGTTTTGAACCGTCTCTGTAAAGTGCATTAGCTTTGATCATTGCTCTCCAAGAATCCATGTAAACTTGCTTAATGTCTTCAATCGTAGACTCATGAGGCATATTGATTGTTTTTGATATAGCCCCAGAAATGAAAGGTTGAGCTGCAGCCATCATATTGATATGAGCACTCCAGCCAATGAATCGTGTACCATATTGACCACACTTATTTGCACAATCGAAAACTGCTAAATCGCTGTCTTTTATGTGAGGTGCTCCCTCTATAGTTAACCTACCAAAAATGAAATCATTGGCTTCATTAATTTGCTCTTTTGTGTAACCTAAATGTTCCAATAAATCAAAGTTCCAGTTGTCCAAGAATTCTTCTTTAACTCTTAATTTTTCTACACAGAATTCCGTACCTACCATGGATGGCGTTACAAGCAATCCTACAGATGTGAAACTACTTATTTGAGATTCTAGTGAATCAATTATATCGTTAGTTAAGCCTTTACGTATTAGTGATTCTCTGTTAATACCTGGAGCCTCAGAAAAGGTTCCTGTGCCTATTACGTAATCAACTATTTCTTTTGATTGCACTGAGTCATATCCTAATCTATCTAGTGCAACCGGAACTGACTGATTAATTATCCTAAGCATACCTCCACCAGCAAGAGTCTTAAACTTTACAAGTGCAAAGTCTGGTTCTATACCTGTAGTGTCACAATCCATTACTATGCCAATAGTTCCAGTTGGTGCAATTACCGTAGCTTGGGCATTTCTAAAGCCATGTTTTTCTCCTTCGGAGACTACTTGATCCCAACAATTCTGTGCTGCTGAAAGTAAATACTCAGGGCAATAGTTAGAATCGATGCCTCTCGGAGTTACAGTAAGACCTTCATACTCCTTAGAAGGAACATTGTATGCTGCTCTTCTATGATTTCTCATAACTCTTAACATATTATCCTTGTTTTGCTCGTATCTTGGGAATGGACCTTGTACTGAAGACATTTCTGCGCTTGCAGCGTATGAAACTCCTCCCAAAATAGATGTAAGCGCACCGCAAATTGCTGTAGCTCTGTTATCGTCATATGGAATACCCATGCGCATTAACAAAGAACCAATATTAGCATAACCTAATCCTAATGTCCTATAATCGTAACTTCGTTGAGCAATAGCTTCCGAAGGAAACTGCGCCATTAATACTGAAATCTCTAATGCCACAGTCCATAACCTTATTGCGTGGCTATATTTTTCAGTGTCAAACTTAGTAGTTTCATCGTCATAGAATTTAACTAAATTAAGACTTGCAAGATTACAGGCTGTATCATCCAAAAACATGTACTCGGAACAAGGATTACTGCCGTTGATTGGACCATCAGGTGAGCATGTATGCCACTCATTAATGGTAGTATCATATTGCAATCCTGGGTCAGCACAAGACCATGCGGCTTTAGATATTTTATCCCATAATTCATTAGCTGGAATGGATTTACATGGTGCTGGATCTCTGGACTCTTCTTTAGCATCATCTAATTCAGTTCTCCAGTATAAATTCCAGTCGCCTTCGTCAAGAACTGCTTGCATGAAGTCATTACTAACCCTAACTGAATTATTACTATTTTGACCTGAAACTGTAGAATAAGCATCACCTTCCCAAGAAGTGTCATATGTTTCAATGTCCATATGAGTGTAACCTTGTTCACCTAGTTCAAGAACTCTTGCAATTATGTTTTCAGGAACATAAGCTTGCATAGCAACACTAATTGCTTTAGCTAATGACCTGTTTTTCCCTTGATCAAATTTAGAGTCTTCCTCAGGGTGGGCTTGTATTGCGGCCAGAATTTCATTTGCATGGTTTTGAAGATGTTGTGAACCTGAAACTAGTGCAGCAACCTTCTCTTCTTCTGTTAATTTCCAATCAATGAATGCTTCTATATCTGGATGGTCCATATCCAAACTAACCATTTTAGCAGCTCTGCGTGTTGTGCCTCCAGATTTTATTGCACCTGCAGCGCGGTCACCTATTCGCAAAAAGGACATAAGTCCAGAAGACATACCGCCACCAGAAAGTGGCTCTCCATCTCCTCTTATCTTTGAAAAATTACTACCAGTTCCAGAACCAAATTTAAACAGACGAGCTTCACGCGTCCAAAGATCCATAATTCCACCCTCATTAACTAAATCATCTGAAACAGATTGAATAAAACAAGCATGAGGTTGTGGATGCTCATATGCATTCACTGAACGCTCTAAATCACCGGTCTTCGGATTAACAAAGTAATGTCCTTGGGCTGGGCCTTCAATACCATAAGCCCAGTTGAGACCTGTGTTAAACCACTGGGGCGAATTGGGAGAAACCATTTGGAATGCAAGCATGTAACACATTTCATCAAAATATGCTTTTGCGTCTTCTTCGCTAGCGAAATAGCCGTGCTTCCAACCCCAATAAGTCCATGTTCCAGCTAAACGTCTAAAAGTTTGCTTACCATCAATTTCCTCACCAAATTTTTCCCCTTCACTAAGATTCTCCATAGATTTGAGATCTGGAACGCTTCGCTGAAGCCAAGACGGAACTGCTTTTTCCTTAACTTTTCTAAGTTTTTTAGGAATTCCAGCTTTTCTAAGATATTTTTGAGCAAGAACATTAGCCGCAACTTGACTGTAGTTATCTGGAAGATTAACATCTTTCATTGAAAAGGCAACACTTCCATCAAAGTTTCTTATTTCAACATCTCTTTTTGACCAGGACAATTTATCAAAAGGATCTTTTCCACTTTCAGTGAAATGTCTAGATATATTTAATGCATTAGCTTTGGCTGGCAACTAGGCCACCCCCCAAGGTGGCAGAAATGACTCATCATTTACAAAAATTTGATTTAATTTCATGATTTTTTACCATTAAGCAACCTTATAATAAGTATTTCATACGTTTAAAAAAAAATCAAAAAGTTTCATTTTTAGTAGTACGTCTACTGTAAAAATGAACAAAAAAGAGTAGAACCTGTCAAAAAACCAGTGTTGGTTCCACAAATTTAATGATAAAAACTGTTAAAAATAAGTATACGTTAAATGACGTAATAATTAAATTATAAAAAATCATCGAGAGCCTATTGTTTCGCGCCAATCTAGGCCTACTGTTCTAAGTCCTATTTTGCAAACCGGAGGAAATACTCTTTTGTGTATTGAGGCTTGAATCAAACCCTTAATCTTACCGATGTTTTCAATAGAAATTCCAGTCTTTTCATTGACTTGGGAAGCTGAATGGAATCTTTCTAATTCAAACAACACGCCATCAAGTTCCTCGTAAGTAAAACCAAGTTCATGCTCATCAGTTTGGTCTGGCCATAATTCTGCCGTTGGTTTACGAACTAAAATTTCATATGGAATGTCTAAAATTTTACCTAACTCAAATACTTGGGTTTTGTACAAATCTCCAATCGGAAGGAAATCGGTACCTCCGTCTCCCCACTTAGTCCAATATCCTATCAAAAGTTCAGATTTATTAGAAGTGCCAATGACTAAAGAATTTAATGAAAAACCTGCCCCATAGAGCAGTGACATCCGTATCCTTGAATGTAGGTTTCCTTCAGACAACTGCTCAGAAAATAAGGAAGAATTAGCTTTGTAAGATGAAACTATGTCACTTATGTCTATCAATTTAGTATCTACACTTAGAGATTTTGCATGACTCGTTGCTAAATCAACAGATTCTGTTACAGTAAAAGGCATAATCAAACCAGTTACTTTATCTGAACCTAATGCCTTAACTGCTAAAGAAAGTGTTACTGCTGAATCTATACCGCCTGATAGCCCAAGAACAACGCCACCAGAATTTGCATCACTAACTCTAGTTCTAATGAAATTAGTTACTATGTCCAAAGTATCTGGTGGTACATTCACAATTTACGAAAAAGAAGGGACTAATTTAAATTTGACAATATTATATTATTACGGCGCTATCAGAGATTATGCATTTAGCACTAGGACAAATTCCTACAACTCTAGGAAACGTTGGTGAGAATCTAAAAAGTATAGAGAAAGCCATCGAAGAAGCAAAAAATAAGTCTAAAGAATATATTGATTTAATTGCATTTCCAGAGCTATTTATTACCGGATATAATCTAAGAGACAATTACCACTCAGTATCTGAATTAATACCTGGTACCGATACAGCCCAGGAAGGTCTGCTAATTTTAGCTGAGAAACATGACATTACTATTCTTACAGGTATCGTTGAAAGATCAAATAAATCCCTATTTAACTCGGCGATAATGATTGGGCCCGAAGGATATTTGGGTCACTGTAGAAAGCAATATCTGCCTAATTTTGGGCCCTTTGAAGAAAAAACTTATTTTGGAGAAGGAAATGGAACTAATATTTTTAAGACTAAGTTTGGAAATATAGGTGTTCAAATATGCTATGATTTATTCTTTCCAGACGTTTCAATGGAATTAGCTCAAAAAGGAGCTGATATAATTATCAATTTAGCCGCTAGTCCTACTACATCTCGCCCACTTTTCCATAGAGTACTGCCAGCTCGCGCAATTGAAACTACTTGTTATTACGCTTTTGTAAATAATGTGGGAACTCAAGGGAATTTAGTATTTGCTGGAGAATCTTGTATTTTTGATCCTAGAGGTAAGGTAATGGGTGAAATCGATAAATTTGAAGAAGGAGTTCTTACTTGCGAAATCCCTCTTGAAAACGTTGAAAAATATCGCGATGCAAGGCCAGTTCTGAGAGACTCCATGAATAGAGATTAGTTTTTTATCCTACCCCAATAGCATTGTTGTATGTACGATGTAGCTGTTGTAGGTCAAGGCCCTGCAGGAGGAATGGCTGCATTAAGGTTAGCTGAAGCAGGACATTCAGTAGTTACTTTTGATCGTAAAAGACGCGTTGGCGATCCTGTCCATTGTGGCGAAGGATTGGGCAAAATCGCACTAAAAAATGCAGACTATCCAGTAGGAGACTGGGCAATTAGGCCAGTTGAGGGCAATCGAATTAGAATGCCTAATGGAAAATCTGTTGGGTTAATGTCTCCAGGATATTCAATTCATAGATGGGGATTAGATCAAAGTATTTCTGATGATGCCGTCGAAGCTGGAGCTACTAGACACGAAGGAGTTAGAGTAACTAAAGTTAACAGAGATAAGGACGGATGGATTTTATCATCAAAAGATGGTGAAGTAGCCAAAGCAAAGCAACTAGTTGTAGCAGAAGGCAGAGTACCAAATATTGTAACGCAGATAGGCCTTCAAGGAAACGAAAAATTAAGATTATTACCTGGTTTACAGTATAAATTTAAAAGAGAAGATGTTGATTTTCCTGACACTGACTATTTTGATTTCTATATAAATCCGAGATATGCTGATGGGTACATTTGGGTTTTTCCAAGAAATGATATTTTTAATGTAGGAATTGTTGCTACAAATGGTGCAAAAGCAGGATTAGATTATTTTTGCAGAGAGCACATGAGCGTAGAGCCAGACAAACGAGTTGAGAGTGAAATAGGCCATCGCCAAAATGGAGGCTTGATTCCAAGAGATGGGCCAATTCCTATTTTTTCTACTAAAGATGCATATGTTGTAGGAGATGCAGCCGGACTAACCAATCCTATCACAAAAGGAGGTGTGCATGTTGGAATGCTTTCTGGTCAATATGCTGCAATTGCAATACAAAATGAACTAGGTACTGGAAAATTGTCTCCACCGTCTCACTCTGTAAATTGTCATGAATTAAGAGGACAATATTGGGAAAAAAGTGGTAAAGCATTACATCCTGATTTAGAATCACACATATGGTATGACCGAATAATGAAAAGACAGCCTTGGACACAACAAAAATTTGTAGATCAGTCTAAGCTAATTTACTCTCTTGATAAGAGAATTTTAAATTTAATCGGGGAAATATATGATGGAAATAATTATTCGAAATTACCTTGGTTTAAAATGCTAGGAGTTTTGGTTAGGAATCCCGATTTACTACCAATGGCTGGAAAATTACTAAAAATTAAATCAAGTTTGAAAGTTACTGAGACTTACGGCTGGTGAGTAATCATTACAGACGTTTGTTCAGGCTCATATTTATGTTTTCCAAATAGTTTCTCTTCTTTTACTTCATCAAAAATAAATTTTTCAGATTCTTTGTAAACGTTATAGAAATCTCGTGGAACTGGATATGTTTGAAATTTATAATTGAAATCTTCATATAAATTAGCACCAATCCACAATATTCCACCTGGATTAAGAGATGCTAAAATTTTATCAATTATCATCTTTTGGTCTGATATAGTGAAACATCCTATTACGCCATATAAGATAACCAAGTCAAATTTTTCATTTAAATCATTAAGGTACAATAAAATATCTCCACGATAAAAATTTCCACTAGGTACTTTTTTTTTGGCCTGATGAATATTTAATCTAATTAAATCGACCCCAAATGCATTACATTGATGATTCTCTACTGCATACTGTAGCATTGTGCCTGTACCGCACCCCAAATCCAAAACATTTTTATTATCTAAATCCAATCTATTATAATCGATAATCTTAGAAACCATCTTTTCTAAGTCTGAGCCAGTTAACCTTAACCAAACTGCACCATTATTAGTAAAATAATTTCTTAAAGAATAAAGGTTCATAACTATTTTAATGTGAAAGAAGTTTTTCAAAGATTGGAACATTAAAGACTAAACTCCATGCCTTCTTCACCGACTTCCCAACCTCTCTCTTTGACTTTTAAAAATTCTTTTGAATCCTTATCATGAAGAGGATTTGTGTGATTGAGATGTATAAAAATTATTCTAGGATCTTTTTGACGTCTTTCTCCGATTAATTGAAGCGTTTCTTTAACCGTTGGATGTGGTACATTTTCCTGATTTCGATCAGCTAACTCCATTTTGTCCCAGAAAGTACCGTCCAAAAGTACAATGTTAGCTTCAACATGATTAAACCAATCTAATGGATTATTATGACCTACAAAATCTAGTGTTTCAGACCAAGAGTCATGATCTGGAAGGAACAAAATATTATTTTTACCTTTGAAAAGAAGTGCATGTGTATCAAAGTCTTTAGACCTGTGCGGAACTTCAATAGGAATTACTGAATTAGTACCAAAATCTGAAAATATAAGGTTTTTTCTGTCAAACAATTTTTTCCAAATTGGATGCTTTAGAATATATTCCCTTACAGATTGAGAGCATCTAAGCTTAATTTTTTTAGAATTTAGTGCTTCTCTACCAAATTGACCTAAACCTTCTATGTGACCTAAGTGAGCATGGGTCAACCAGATTTCAGATAATTCAGGATTTTCTACCATCTGTAATTGATTCGTAAGACTCTTGGTTGTTTCAACAATACCAAATTTATCTCCGTGTAAACCAAGAGAAACTGGATTTCTAACCAAAAGTGAATTTTTGAAAGCTTCCTTACAACATTTCCTATTGCAGCCTACCTGGGGCCTTCCTGCATCCTGAGCATTGCCTAGTAAAGTTATTTTATTGTACATTTTGAAGTTCTTTTCTCAACCATTCTCGTGGCAAGGCCCTACCAAGACCTTCAGAAGTTCTTTCAGGGTGCCATTGTACTGCAAACCATGGTAATGATTCGTGCTTGACAGCTTCAACCATTCCATCAGAAGATTGGGACAGTATTTGGAGACCATTACCTAAATTCCGAATTCCTTGATGATGATGGCTCATTACTTCAAATTCTTTACCTTCCATTTTTGTCCAATGAGGAATGTCTCCTATGGGAGGCTCGCCTCCTTCTCCATCTCTGTGCATTGCGCCATCAAATCCTCCTTGAGCTATGTCTGGCCACAATGTCCCTTCCAAATGTACATTCATGACTTGTAATCCTCTGCAAATTCCCAATACTGGCATTTTAGTCTGTTCAGCTTTTTTGAGTAAAGAAAGTTCTAATTCATCTCGTTCATCCTTAACTCCATCAATGGGCAACTCTTCAGTCTGGGAACCATAAGCTCCGCTCTTAATTCCCATATCTCCGCCGCCAGATAACACTAAAACATCGTATTTTTCTAGATCACTAACTGATTGAATTCTTTCAGGATTGCCATCTGCTTCTTCAATAAATTTAGCATAACGAGGATAATAACGGTCAGAGCTTAGAGTTAATGCAGTTAATTTCATTGATTTTCCGAACAAGCAGTCCTAATTATTACTTTAGAAAACTTCTTGAAGCATTGAAAACGCTAAAACAAACATTATTGAAGCAATAACTAAATCTAAGATTTGCCACGCTTTTTTTGAGCCCATAAGAGGGGACAAAAGTCTTGCTCCAAACGCTAAAGAAAAAAAGAAAATGAAACTAGCTAAACAAGCACCTAATCCGAATTGGAGAGAATCTTCAAATCTAATGGAAACTGTGCCAATTAAAATTAAAGTATCTATGTAGACATGAGGGTTAAACCAAGTCAATACTGCACAATTAATTAAAACTAATTTTATATCCGATTCTTGTTCATTGGAAGCTTCGAGAAAACTATCAGCTAAATATGCTCCTTTTAGCCTTAGAAAGCCATATCCTAGTAACCAAGCCCCCCCAATTGCAAACATATATTCAGAAAAATTATCGAAATTTGAAATTATAGAACCAAATCCAAAAATACCTAATAATATCAAAATAATATCTGATAAGGTACAGAAAAGTGCTATGGGGAGAACGTGCTGTCTGAGTAAGCCTTGACGTAAGACAAAAGCATTCTGTGGACCTATGGCTAAAATAAGTGAAAAACTAAGTAAAAAACCTGATAGAAAGGCTGTGTTCAAGAATCACTTTCTATTGGAACCCATTTCTCCTGACCTGTCTTTGGATCTATAATTTTCTTAACGGGTTGTCCTTTAATGAAAGCTTTGAACTCTTTTGGCATAATTTTGCAGAAAAAGCTGTGTATTAGTATTTTACTACTATCTCAAACTAAAATAGCAGTCATGAAGCCATACTCTGAATCGATTATTTCAACATCATAAAATTCACCCAATGGTAACTCTTCCATTAAAATAATTGGACGGTAGTTATCATCCCTGCAAAGTGTACTACCTCTCTTTTGATTCTCTACAGTTAAAATAGAAGTTTTCCTTCCCACGAATCGTCTAAAACTTTTGGCTCCCAACTCCTTTCTTAGAATCGTTAATTCACGTGAACGTTTTTTGACTATTCTACCGTTTATTCTTTTGTATCTGGAAGCTGGTGTACCCTTTCTAGGGGAGAAACGTGTTACATTAACCAAATCTGGAGACAATTCATTTAACAAACTTATTGTCTTATGATGGTCTTCATCAGTTTCTCCGGGAAATCCAGTTATTATGTCAGTAATAATCATCATTTCAGGGTAATAATCTCTGAAAACATTCACTACTTCCCAGAACTCTCCAACTGTGTGGTCTCTAACCATAGAGTCCAATATCTTTTGTGAACCCGATTGAATTGGCAAGTGCATGAATTTATAAGTTCTCGAATCGCCCCATGCCTTAGCCATTTCATGTGAACGTCCAGCAACTAACATTGGATTCAACATACCTACTCTTAGCCTAAATTCTCCATCTAAATGTGATAACTCCATTAGCAAATTCTCAAGACTAGATCCTGTATCTGCTCCAAATGCCCCGTTATCTTGTGAAGTTAACAATAATTCTTTGCTTCCAGAATCTATTGCATATTGAGCCTTGAAAAATATGTCATTTACTGAACGTGATGTTACTCTACCTCTAGCCTTCAAAGTTGCACAATAAGTGCATCTACCAAGACATCCTGAAGATATGGGTAAAATAGATGCAAAAGGAGATTCCAAGGTTTCTGGCTTGCAGCCACCTCTGCCTATCAAGTCCCCTAAACCATTAATGTCTCCAGGAGAGACTAAATGAGCATTAGGAAATTTGGAATTCAAAACTTTAGTATCTGCAGTAGCCATGCATCCGCTAACTATCACATTTTTACCTTGATCAATTAGCTCAGAAATACGCTTTTCCATTTTGTTTTGTGTAGACTCTATTACTGTACAGGTACCAAGAACAACAGTTTCAGCTGAAGTTGAATCCTTTGCAATCACGTGGCCTAATTCATTGGCGTGATCTCTCATTTCAAGAGTTTCACCCTGATTTGCAGTACATCCATAACCTTCAAACCAAATCGACACAAATGACCAACAAATCCCCTAATTAAGACCCTTCCTGTACATCTCTTGTGCTCATAAATCTTGAAGGAATTGATGGATGTGGAAAGTCCACACAATCTCAATTTTTAATGGAAAAATTTGAGAGTGATAATGAAAAAACAATATTACTGAAGGAACCAACAAATGGGAAATATGGGCAAATGCTGTGGAATATGCTAAGTGGAAAGATTGAAGCTACCACTGAAGAAATTTTGGAATTATTTGTATTAGATCGAAAAGAGCACGTTAATGAAAAAATTAAGCCTGCTCTTGATGAAGGCAAGATTGTTCTCATGGATCGGTATTATTATTCCACAATGGCATATCAAGCAGCTGCAGGGATTGATGTTAGCAGGATTAGGAAGGATAATGAATTTGCTCCTAAACCCGATATTGTATTGATTTTCGATTTACCTGCTGATTTAGCAATGAAACGTGTAAGAAGTCATAGTGTAGCTGATGTGTTCGAAAAAGAAGAACACTTGGAAAAAGTTCGGAAGGCTTACTTAAATTTGGAAGATGATTCTTTAGTTCGAATTATAGATGCTACAAGAACTCCTGAGGAAATTTTTGATGAAGTTTGGAAACTAGTTTCTGAGGTTAGAAATGGATGATTTACTACAGTATGCAAAAGTAATTTTACTAATTGTACTATTGTATGATGTAATCATTCTTTTTCGAAAACCTGAACCCGACAGTAAAATTATTATATTAGATTTTTGGAAGGAGATTGAGAGAAAAGGAATCAATGGATTACTAATTCCTAGCACCATGATCTTTATTATTTCCCTTGATTATGCTCAAGGACTTGATATTTATCTTTCACTAACGTTATTAATTTTGAGTTTAATATACCTAGGATATCCTCGACCCTTTGCACTTGGAAAGACGGGCATCTTACTTGATGGAAAAACTATTGTAAATGATAGAATTCTCAAAGCAAACAAAACGTCTAGAGGGACAATGATTTCTATTGAATGGTATGGATGGCTAATGGAGAAAGAATTACCTGATTGTGAAGTTACGGACTCAATTGTAGAAAAATTTACTGACTAAGAGAATAGCCCTAGAACACATTCAAAGATACTGTACATCCCGGATATTGGTGCTAAATTCCCATTTTGCTTTATTCGATTTCCAGCAATTACATCTAAGTCCCTCAAGACATTCATTGCTGCGGGCGTATCTAGGTCATCAGCAAGAGCATTTTCAAATCGTGATACTAAAGGTGCAAGTTCATCATCATCTCTCGGGTCTGTAGGGTCTACAACCATGCAATCCACGGCGTTAATTCCAAGTTTTTCAGCTTCCTGGCAGGCCCTCAGTAAAGAATCTGGAGTGTAAGGCGTAAAAGCTCTGTAATGATGAGTTAAGAGGTAAAAACGTAGTGAGGCAGGAGGACATTCTTCAAAAATCTGACTAAGACTTACTCTCTCACTTCTTGACTTTGATAATTTGCCCTCTGCATCTTCCATTAATCCATTGTGCATCCAGAAATCGCAATAGTGTCCTAGTCCTATTTTCTCAGCTAAAATCATTTCAGTTTCATGATGGGGATAGATAAGATCAATACCTCCCCAGTGAATATCAATAGGTAAATCCAACTCTGAAGATGACATTATTGTACACTCCAGATGCCATCCCGGCCTTCCTGGAGGTAAACCATCAACCTCCCAAGAATTGCCTCCTTCCAGAGGAGGGCCCCATAGAAGAGTATCATGAGGACTTTCTTTAGGCCCTGAGTCTACGTCAGAAGTACCTTCTGCCAAAGATTCCTCTAGATTGACTCTAAGTAATTTACCATGATCATCCTGATTAATTCTAACAAATACACCCTGGTCCGTTTGGTATGCTTCTCCAGATTCGAGTAACTTCTTAGTTTCCTCAGCAATCTTTCCTACAAACTCTGAGGCTCTAGTATATTTTGATGCATAAGTATTCGATAATAATGCCATATTATCTAAAAATTCCTTTTCATATTTTTGAGTAAAAGTAAACTCATCTACTCCTTCCCTCAACGCACCCTTGGCGGTTTCATCTGAAACATCAGTAAAATTTTGAATATGAGTAACGTGATATCCCTTGTAGGTTAGCCATCTCTTTAAAATATCAAAAGAGACATAAGATTTTGCATGGCCAAGGTGCGTTTCTGAGTATACAGTAGGCCCACAGATGTATAACCCTAATTTCTTAGAATCTTTTGAAAATTCTTCTTTAATCCCTGAAGCCGTATTGAAAAACCTCAACCTTTGTCACCTCCACCTCTCGCACAAATATTGGATTCATCAGGCCAGTCCTCTCCATAAAACATAGACATGTAGTATGAATCTGCTGTATATCCAACTGAATCAAGTAGACTCGTGATACGGTGATTTGGTGCTGGAACAAAAATATCAACGGTAGATTTTGGCGGAATTGCAAATACCGATTTCTGAAGCATACCTCTCCAATTCTTACATCCTGGCTCAACAACCCAGGGGCCGACTTCGTACCAGTTTTCATCTCCTTTAACAACTATAAATCCTTTCACTATTTGATTTTCATCTAGTGCTACAAAGGCACATTGCGGTAAATTTCCGATAAAGTCTTTGATAAGTTCGGATCTATCTCCCCCAAATTGTCTTTTATCCATTTCTAAAATATCATCTAAATATCCTTCTGCAGGAACAATATTATCATCCGAGTCAATAGCAAATGGCTGAAATTCCTTCAAATCTGCATCAAGCCTGAAAAGAGTTGACATGCCTTCTGGAATGAACCCTAATTTCTTGTAAAAAACAGTTGAATTCATATTTGAGTGAACTCTGACTGAATCACAAGTTTCAAGCCTTCTCTTGGCCTCAATCACTAATTTACGACCTATTTCTTTTCCCCTGTAATTTTCTGAAACAATAACGTTTCCAATCATCCCTAGAGTACTAAAATCAAATGCTGTCGTTACACCTACTAATTTACCATCATCGTAAGCTCCAAGAGGTATACTCTTTTTGAAAAGTCGATTCCAATCACTTTTAGAATTACCCCACTCTTCTGCATCAGTTAAAGATTTGGCAGCTTCTAAATCAGATTCCTGAATACTTCTTACCTCAACCATCTGAATAACCCTCGTCACAGTCTTGCTGCCCAAAGGTTAAAAATTTCTTTTTCTTAACCTGAAGCTTAAGTCTACAACTGCCATATCCATAATCCTCGCCACCGTACCAATGTGGGCAATCTTTACACTTAAGCATTAGGTATTGATTTGGGCAATATTAATGAAGATATCTATTGAAGAAATTTTATAATGTAAGCCTCTTGTGTAATGTTACATGAATCAAGCTTATACAATGTCGATAGTTCTCATGCTGTGTCTGACTACTGTTAGTACAGGGTCTCTAGATGAACCTGCAGTTACTAGGATCAATGATTATACAAAGGGCTTTGATGGTCATGAAAACGATACAATTGATCGAACTATTACATTCCCATTCGACATATTTTACGATGATTATTACGAAACCTCAGCTGAAGTTTACGCACAGCTATTAGAATTTGCAACACAATATCCTGATATTGTAGAACTATACACACTAACAGATATAATCCCAGCTGGACAAACCTGGCAAGGAAATGAGATTTACGGTGTTAAAATTTCAGATAATGTAGCTAACGAACCTGCATTCTATGATGATCCCGATGAAGAAACGTACTTCTTGGTTAGTAATCATCACTCAAGAGAATGGATGACTATTCCAACTGCAATGTATTTCATACACTATCTAACATATTTCTACGAAGAAGGCCCTATCGACAACGATGGAGATGGGCTAGTAAATGAAGATATGATTGATGGAGTTGATAACGACGGTGACGGAGAACAAGGCGGCAGAGTAGATGAGTTTGGACGGGCTTTATTTGATGGAATAGATAATGATGGAGATGGCATCATTGACGAAGGAATAGACGAAGATCCTAGTGAAGCTCGTGTAACACATCTAGTAAACAATCGTGAAACTTGGATTATTCCTCTTTTGAATCCTGACGGATATAATTTTGATAGAGAAGATCCCGACCGATTTTGGCGTAAAAACATGCGTGATAATGATGGAAATGATAGATATGGGGACGAATGCGACGGCGTTGACATTAATCGTAATTATCCTATGGAATGGTCGCACAACACTCAAGGCCAAGCTTTAATCGGAGATGATTTAGAACCAGAGTTCACTGTTGACGATGATAACCCATGCTCGGATGTATACCACGGTCCAAGAGATTTCTTTGATGACGATGGGGACTGCGATAGTGATTTGTGTGATACGCCGATAAGTATTGGCGATCAAAATACACAAACTGGTATTGATGAAGATCCTCCTGATGCACTTCACATTGACGACGATGGTGACGGAATGATTGATGAAGATCGCGAAGGCGGTTTCTCCGAACCCGAAACCCAAGTAATCGAATATTTAACTTGGAGACTTGATATCTATGATGACTACCCTCAAGATAAATATCTCGAAGATTATCAGAATGGATTTATCAGAGATAATTGGCCTGATATGTTTGTAACTGCACCAGATGGTGATTTCATTAGAAATTACAGAACAGAAGCACACGATATGAAACACAATATTATGAATTCTGTTTCGTACCATTCATGCTCAGCCCTTTACATCTGGCCATGGGGTTACAAGGACCAAGACCCTCCTCATGAGCTTTACATGGAAAATCAAGTTAAACCATTAATGAACGTCACAGGCTATGGAAACTGGAAAGACCAAGGAGGTTACAAAGTATCAGGAGATATTAATGATTATTTATACGGAATGCAAGGTTCTTTTTCGTATACTGTTGAGCTAAATGAATGCGGTAGCCAAGGAGGCTTAACAAGTGGCTTTCATGCTGATCCTTTACTAATTAGGCCAACTGCGAGGATGCATCTATTAACGAACATTTACTTCTTGGATGAATCTCAAAGAGCTAGGATAGGACAAATGATTACATCTGATACTGGAAACTTAGGTGTAGACTCAATAAATTCACCAGAGGACACTATGATGCCAAAGTTAACCATTCTGTCTAATAAAGACGCTGAAGAGGTTGGATTTGGAACTGATTCAAATGTTGAATTTGATGAAGACAAAATATATTCCAACGATGATATTTCAGTAAAAGTAAATGTAGAAAATTCACAATATCTTTTGAAAGATTCATTAAAACTAATGTATCGTTATGATGGGATGCAAGAAGATACTTGGAATGAAATGACAATGAGTTGTATAACAAACTGTGACGCTAAAGATTTTTCTAACTATAACAGCAGCAGTGGGTTTGTTAACGTTAGAAATTCAATTTATGAAGCTAAAATACCTGAAACTGAAGAATCAATGAATGTTCAGTTTTATGCAGTTGGCCAAGATTCTAGATTAGCATATGCTTTCGGTGGAGGATTTGTCTTCACTGGATACGGGAACGCTGAACCAATAACTGTTTTCGTTGATGATATCATCGGATTTGGCAATCCCTATGTTGACTTTTTCGCTATGATCTTCATGATGGGGATCCTCTATGGTGTTGTATGGGGTGGCTTGTACAAGGCTGTGGGAATTGCTACAGAAGCTGAAAAGAGAAAGGAAGGCAAGATTACAACTAACAAACGTTCAAGAAAGGCCAAAAGGAGCTAGAAATGGCTGATGGAAAAGAAAATGAACAATTCTCTTCTAGGTTAGGTCTTATTTTAACCACAATTGGAGCTGCTGTAGGAACTGGTAACATATGGAGATTCCCAAGAGAAGCTGCTGCTAACGGCGGTGGCGCTTTCATGATTGGTTGGCTGATATTCCTATTTGCTTGGTCCATTCCTCTTCTAATTGCTGAATTTGCCATTGGAAAGAAAACAAGGTTAGGAACTGTAGGAGCTATGAGAGACATGGCTGGACGTAATTTCACTTGGCTAGGAATTTGGATGCTTTGGGTTGGTACTGCTGTAGGATTCTACTATGCTGTAGTAATGGGCTGGACAATACGATATTTCTGGATAGCCATTTCCGGAGAAATGACTGCTGCTGATGATACGGCACAAACACAAGCATTATGGGAAAATTTTATTTCTTCACCCTTTGAAGTTATATTTTTCCAGTTAATTGCAGTGGGACTTTCTGCGTTTATTGTTTACAACGGAATTAGCGGTATAGAAAGAGCTAACAAAATTCTGATTCCATGTTTGATTTCTTTCCTTGTTGTCGCTATGATTTATCCATTCTTCCTAAATCCTTCAGGAGCTATAATTGGTCTTAAGTTTCTATTCATTCCTCAAACTGAATACTTATTCAAGAGTGAAACATGGATTAGAGCACTTATTCAGTCAGCCTGGTCTACTTCAGCGGGATTCGGTATGGCGATAACATATGCTGTTGCTATGAGGAAAAAAGAGGATATAGGTTTGAATGCTTTCTTGACAGGTTTAGGAAATAATTCCGTTTCACTAATTGCTGGAGTTGCAGTATTAAGTACTGTTTTTGCATTGTCTGATTCAACTGCGGAAGGGTTAGAAGCTGTTGAATCTGGTTCATCTGGTTTAACTTTCATTCATTTAACTGCTTTATTCGCATCGATGGGAACTGCAGGGTGGATTATCGGTAGCATTTTTTTCCTTGCAATGTCTTTCGCAGCATTAACTTCGATGGTTTCTACGTTTCAAGCGTGTGTAGTAAATTTTGTTGACATGGGATGGGAGAGGAAAGAAGCTGTAAGATATATTGCACTTGCAGTTGCATTGGCTGGAATACCTTCTGCAGTTAGCCTAGAGTTCTTAGATAACCAAGACTTTGTTTGGGGAACTGGACTTATTGTATCTGGATTAATGGTTGCAGTTGTGGTTATGAGATTTGGAGTAAGTGACTTTAGAAATAATTTAATAAACACAAAATATGCAGATTTACAAATTGGTAAATGGTGGGAATACATAATCAAGTACGTTTTCCCTCTTGAATTCATTGCCGTGTTTGGATTTTTCATTTATGAAAAATTACAAGATCAAAGCAACTCACCAATAGAAGGAATGGGACTTGGATTATTCACTATCATAACAATGGTGTTACAATGGGCTATAATTTTAGTTATATTCATATTCTTCCTCAACAACAAAGTTGCAGATTCTGTGAAAAAAGGACCTGTCTCAGACGGAAACTTTGATGACGATGTTCTCGAAGCTGAATCCGTTTGAATTTACTTAAGTAGTTTAGATTTGGCTGCTGAAAATTCAGCATCACTAAGCATTCCTTTATCCTTAAGTTCGCCAAGTTTTCGTAGCTTCTGCATAAGTATTTCTCTGCTATCCTGAACTCCAGTTGTCTCTTTGAGATTACTTCCCCAATCTTGTGATCTATCTGTTCTTTTCTGAAGTCTAGAACCGCACTTACCACATATCCTAAAATTTGCTGGCGATCTGGCTCCACATTTGTTACATATTATATGAAAATCGTCAGATATGACTTCTTTTCGAGTATAAAGATTAGCTTTATCTTCCTCACCTGGAGGAATTTCATTATTAAAAACTGCATCGCCTTCATTCGAATTAGGAAACCAATCTCTCCTTACAATTGAAAAAGTATCTCCTTCAATCGTATGATAGAATACATCCATTCGAGTTATAACTGATTCTCTGGATTCAGATTTCACCTCAAAATTAAGTAATATTTCGGATTCAATTTTCAATTCATCGACTATTGTTTTTCCCCTCGATTCTAAATTATCAAATGAAATATTGATAGAACGGGCTGAACCGTTACCTGTATTCCGTAATGATATTTCCATCTCACACCAAGCCCCCCTCAGTGATGGAGTTAATTGGATAGCTGATATTTCAAGAAATGGAAACTTAAATTCAGCTGAAATATTAGTTACTTCATCTCTAGATTTGTCGTTTGAAAATACCTGTTTATTTTCTGATTTAACTGAGGAGCCGGTCACTCTCTTTCGTTTGACCCTACGGATTTTACGTTTAGTTCCGAAATCTGTAAAAGAGACTTTATCAGCCACAATTCTGCATAGAATAGGGGAATTTATACTTGCCTACTTTTCTTCTTCTACTTCTTCATAATCTACATCGACAACATTATCATCTTCTTTTGAATCTGAATTGTTATCTGAAGACTCATCTGTAGCTTCATTCTTGGCCTGCTCTTCAGCTGCTTGCTGATAAGCCATTTCAGCTACAGCCTGTGAAGCTTGTTGAAATTCTTCAAAGGCTTTTTGCATAGACTCTAAGTCATCTTCTTTCATAGCCTCTTTCAATTTATCTTTGGACTCTTCAACCGAGGTCTTAGTATTGTCATCTACCTTATCTCCAAGATCTTTGATTGCCTTGTCTGTAGCATATATGAAAGATTCAGCTTGATTTCTAGTTTCAATTATCTCTCTAGCTTGCTTATCTTCATCTGCATATTGTTCAGCTTCTTTGACTTTTTGCTCAATTTCGTCATCACTTAAATTCGATTTAGAAGTTATTTCTATTTTTTGTTCGTTATCAGTACCAAGATCCTTCGCTGTAACATTCATTACTCCATTTCGATCGATATCAAAACTAACTTCGATTTGAGGTACTCCTCTAGCTGCAGGAGGTATTCCTACTAATTGAAACCTACCTAATGTATCATTATCTGCTGCCATTGTTCTTTCGCCCTGCAAAACATGAATTTCTACTCCCGGCTGGTTGTCAGCTGCTGTTGAGAAAATCTTAGATTTATTTGTAGGAATTGTAGTATTTCTATCGATTAAAGGAGTCATAACTGACCCTTCAGTTTCAATTCCTAATGTTAAAGGAGTTACGTCTAGAAGAACTACATCCTTGATGTCTCCTGCCAAAACTCCTGCTTGAATTGCTGCACCCATTGCAACACATTGCATTGGGTCTACACCTCTCTCTGCTTTTCTTCCTACAAATTTTTCAAAAGCTTCCTGTACTGTTGGCATGCGTGTGGGACCTCCAACAAGAATGACCTTGTCGACATCCCCCGGCTTCATTTTTGCATCCTTAAATGCCTGTTTTATAGGCTTTTCACACCTAGAAATAACTGGACCAACTATGTCTTCTAATTTAGCTCTTGTAAAATCATGCTCAAGATGCTTAGGTCCACTAGAATCAGACCAAATATATGGTAAATTTATTGTTGACTTTAGAGTATTACTTAGTTCAATCTTTGCTTTCTCTGAAGCATCGTGCAAACGTTGACGCGCAGCTTGATCGTCCCTCAAATCAATACCATTCTCTTCCTTAAATAAATCTGCTAAATAATCAACTAAAGCATCATCCATGTCAGTGCCTCCCAGATTGTTATCACCAGAAGTAGAGATTACATCAAAAACACCATTATCCATTTCCATAATAGTAACATCAAAAGTACCACCGCCAAGATCTAAAACAGCTACAGTATACTCTCCTTCCTTGTCCAAACCATAAGCTAATGCTGCTGCAGTTGGCTCATTAATAATTCTTTCTACTTTCAGACCTGCAATTTTTCCTGCATCTATCGTTGCCTGCCTTTGATTATCATTAAAGTACGCTGGTACTGTAATTACCGCTTTTTCAATATCAACGCCCAAATGGGCTTCAGAATCTGCTTTGATTTTTTGAAGAACCATTGCAGATATTTCCTCCGGAGAATACTTTTTCTTTTTGATGGTTACCCTATGTTTTGTTCCCATCTTACGCTTAATGTGCATTATTGTATTCTCGGGATTCAATACTGCTTGCCTTTTTGCAGGATCTCCTACGATTCTTTCACCATCTTTGGTAAATGCTACTACAGACGGAAACATCTTCCCTCCAAATGTCGAACCTTCTGCTGAAGGTATGATTACAGGCCTACCGCCCTCTAGGTATGCAGCCTCAGAGTTTGTTGTACCTAAATCTATGCCAATTATAACTTCTTTTGCCATTTTTTTACTCACCTTTTTCTTCTTCTTTTTCTTTTTTTTCTTCTTTTTTGGATACTACTACCTTTGCAGGCCTTAGTAGCTCTCCTTCAATTAAATATCCTGCTTGAATCACATCTACTATTGTATGTGGTTCAATATCGTCTTTAACTACTGTTGTTAGAGCCTCATGTAAACGAAAATCGAAAGGTTCACCAACAGGATTAAATCTTTCAACTTTCATTGATTCTAAAAATGATTTTGTAAATTTTTGAATTCCACCAATTCCTTCAACTGCGCTAGCTAAATCTGGATAATCTGAGTTAGATGCCTTATCAATTAATTCGACAACTTCAAGAAAGCTTGATACTGCTAAACCTTTACTTTTCAGATTTTGCTGCTCGCGATCTCTCTCAATTCTTTTCTTAAAATTATCCAAATCAGCCATTGAGCGTGCAAATTTATCTTTCACATCTTCTAATTCTATCTTCAGAGTCGATAGCTCATCAACGGGTTCATCATCTAAAATGAGAGGTTTCTCATCGTTGTTTGCATCTTCAGATTTTTCTCCTAATGTCATCAGTTGTGAACCTAAGGTTGTTAACCTCAAATTCGAGTAAAAAGTCTTCTATATAAAATTTCTCGATTACTTCAAACCAAACTTCTTACGAGCATCTGCCACCCTTTTTCTATACTCTTTGGGAAGTTGGTACCTTGCTATTTGCTCTATCTCGGTCCAATTCTTTTGAAATTCTCTTTTGGAACTTGTAGAAATTATCTCTTCAAATCTACCCATGTAATGCTTAGTTAACCAAAGATAGTATGCTGAAAAACCAAATATAATCAGACCAAATATGAAAACAAAAATATCATAATCTCCAATAGCATCTAAAATTGAATCAGGAGATAATGAGGAAGATGAATAAAATTCCCCCATCATTCCAACGTAAATCATGAATCCGCTAATTATTGCAAACACTGAACTAACAGCTAGCATATGTTCTTGTAAAAATTTGTCTAAGCCTTTACGCCATTCACTTGCCATAATATATTCTATTAATCTAACTGTATAAAGATTGCGCAAACAATAAAACACCTACTTTTATTGAAAGTCTAATGAAAATAGCAAAAAGAATGGACCTTTTGGGAAGTGAAACTGCGTTTGCAGTTTCTGCTGAAGCTGCTAACTTAGCTGCAACAGGTAAAAAAATATTTCCATTCCACTTAGGTGACATTAACTTATCAACACCTAATAGTGTAATCAAAGCAGCTAACGTAGCTATTGAAGAGGGCAAAACGGGATATTGTCCTGCACCTGGAATTTCAGAATTAAGAGAAGCCTTAGCTAAAAATGTCGGTAGCGCAAGAGGAATACACTACGATATTGACAATGTATCGGTACAGCCCGGTGGTAAACCCAGCATTGGAAAATATATTGCTGCAATGATGGAGAAAGGAGATTCAGTTTTGTATCCTAATCCAGGATATCCTATCTACGAATCTCAGATCGAATTCTACAAAGGCATTGCAATTCCATACGGATACATCAACACATCTGAAGGATTAAAATTAGATTTTGATGCAATCGAAAAAGGTGTGGAGAGAGGTGCGAAGCACATTTTCTATAATAATTACAACAACCCAACAGGAGCCTCTTCTTCAGACAGTGAAATTGAAAGATTGGCTGAATTGGTTATCAAAAATGATATGTTCCTCATTTCAGACGATGCATATTTCGATACACTTTATGACGGTGAACCAAAATCAATTGCAAGTTATCCTGGAATGTATGAAAGAACACTAACTATGTATACTTTTTCTAAAAAGTTTGCAATGACTGGATGGAGGCTAGGGGCATCAATTGGACCAAAAAGAATAATTGACCAAATTAATAGATTGAATGTAAACATGGAATCATGTACTACTCATTTCGTTCAGTATGCTGGTTTAGCAGGACTGAATGCTCCAAAGAAAGAAACACAAGACATTTTAGATACTCTCAAAAAACGTAGAGATGCCTTGGTACAAATTCTGAACGGAATTGATGGTGTAGAAACTCATGTTCCCGAAGCCGGATTTTACGTTTTTCCGAAAATTACTAAATTGCTGAATGTTACTGGATTTGATGATGTAGAAAAATTTAGAAAAGTAGTTCTCAAAGATACTGGAGTTAGTTTTTGTGGAAGACACCACTTCGGAAGGCCGCTGGAAACTGAAAAAGATTTTTATATAAGACTAGCATTTTCAGGAATTAACATGAGCGATTTAGAGGAGGGAATGGAACTATTCAAAGAATGGATTGCTTCCAATATTAAATAATGTCAAAGGCAATGTTTGGAGCGGGGTGCTTTTGGGGTGTTGAATATAATTTTTCTAAAATTAAAGGTGTAAATGAAGTAATTTCCGGATATAGTGGAGGTAAAACCCCAAATCCTACTTATGAAATGGTCTGTAGCAACAACACTGAACATGCTGAAGTAGTACTTATTGATTTTAACGAAAATGAAGTTACATATGAAGAATTACTAAGTGCATTTTGGAAAAAACATGATCCTACTACTTTAAACCGTCAAGGACCTGATGTTGGAACGCAATATAGATCAGCAATCTTTTACTATGATGACAGACAAAAAGAAACGGCGGAAAAATCACTGAATCAATTGCAGGGAAAATTAAACCAAAAAATAGTAACTGAAATAACTAAGGCCCAAAAATTTTGGAAAGCTGAAGAATATCACCAAAAATATTTTGAAAAACATGGCCTAAGGCATTAACCTAAAGCCACATCCAGCACCATCATTATAGTAAATCCAAACATAACTCCCATAGTGGCTATATCTCCATTTTTTCCTCGATGGGCTTCGGGAACCAACTCCTCAACTACCACAAAAATCATAGCTCCTGCTGCAAAAGCTAAGGCGTATGGAAGAACTGGCGTCATGTAGACAACAATTGCTGCACCTATCACTGCTGAAATGGGCTCAACGAGAGCTGATAATTGACCCCACCAAAAACTCTCTTTTTTGGATAAACCTTCTCTCCTTAGTGGGACGGATACTGCAGCCCCTTCCGGAAAATTTTGAATTCCTATACCAATGGCCAAAGCAATAGCTGCACCAAGACTATCGCCTGTAGCTGCAGCGCCAAAAGCTACACCTACCGCCAATCCCTCAGGCACATTATGCAGAGTAATTGAAGAAATTAATAGCATACTTCTATGCCAAGTAGTCTTCACTCCCTCAACCTCTTCATGAGGGGCACCGGGGTGCAGATGAGGCAAATAAATATCAATAACGCGCATACAAACGCCTCCCAAAATAAAACCAAAAGCTGCAGGCAAAACTTTAGACAAACCTTCACCATCAGTTTGATCTATAGCAGGTCCAAGAAGACCAAAACAGCTTGCTGCAATCATTACACCTGCTGCAAAACCAAGCATCCCATCCAAAACTTTTCGATTAATATCTAAAATGAAAACCAAACCTGCTCCTGCTGCAGTCATACCCCAAGTAAATAATCCTGCTAAAAGTGCTTGTAATATTGGATCGAAATCTTCAAAAGTATCAATCATCTTGATTTGATACCTCAGGCCTATTTTTAATGACTTCTGGTGGTTGCTGATTTACTAATTTTACACCAAAATATATTAAAATAAAACTAACTAATTGTACAATTCCTAGCTCTTCCCCAATCCAAAACCAACTAGACAATATACCAAAAATAGGTACGACATTAATGAAACTAGCTGCTTTATTGGCTCCTATAGTTTCAACACCCATTGCAAAAAAAACATAACACAATGCAGTAGACAATACTCCCAAATAAGCTATCAAAATCCATTCTTGAATATCCCATGCCCTATCCCAAGGTGTTTCATTAATTACAAAAGGAACGAACATAAAACAACCAATTAGAGAAACCCAAGAAATAGTCGCAAGAGAACTCAAAGGATTTTCTCTTACAAGTAATACATATCGCCTCATAGCTACAACATATATTGCATAAGCAAATGCTCCAAACATTATGTATGCATTGCCAATTAATCTATCTGAAAAATCAATGTCGACATTAGGAGAAGCAATGAAGATTAATACTACACCTGTAAAACTTAGAAATATGCCTATCATGCCATTACGTGTTAAGCTATGTGATAAAATTAAAACCGATAAAATTGATACCGAAACAGGATTAAAACCAATGATTAATGAAGCATCGGAAGCTGCTGTTTTTTGCATACCAAACATATAACCAAATTGATACAGAAATACAGAGGTAAACGCGAGCAATAGCAAATAACCATAATCCCTTTTCAAAGGAACTACATTTCCTTCTTTAAACCAGAGCCATCCAAACAAAACAGGTATAGCGAACAAATACCTAAAAAAAATAACTGAATAAGGATAAGATAGTAAATCTGTAGCAAGCATCCTTCCTACAGGCCACGCCAAACCCCAAAAAAAAGCTACAAAGAACATTAAGATGTAAATGAACCTAGAATTGTAGGCTGGTGTCTGAGAACTCAAAAAAACTAATCTCCTTTAGTACCTAAGAAATATTCATTGATATGTGGATCATTAAGAATGTCTTCAGCATTACCAGTATGAACTACTTTACCATTTGATAATATGTATCCTCTATCAGATCTTGCTAAAGACAATCGTGCATTTTGCTCGACTATTAACACTGTGATTCCTACTTCTCTAAGAGCGTCTATTCTTTCAATAATTTGTTGTTGGTAAAGAGGACTTAAGGCAGCCGTGGGTTCATCTAAAAGTAAGAAATCTGGTTGATTAATTAAAGCTCTACCAATTGCGAGCATTTGCCTTTCCCCTCCGGATAATGAGGCTGCTAAGTCATGTGTTCTATCTTTCAAATCTGGAAACATATCCAAAGCATGACCTATCCTCTCATTTAGAAGGCTTGATGAAAGAGAGTTGCCTCCCATCTGTAAATTCTCTTCAACAGACAGCGAAGGGAAAACATTGTCAACTTGGGGAACATATGCTATCCCTCTAGTTGCCAACCTGTCTGTACGCCATCCGGAAACATCTTCCCCTTTATGCTCAACTTTTCCACCATAGTATGTTGCGATTCCAAAAATAATCTTAATCAAAGTAGATTTACCACAACCATTTGGTCCAATGATAGTTACAAATTCTCCTTCGTCAACATGCATATCTATTCCATGAATAATTTTAACTGAGCCATAACCACCCTCAACATTTTTTACATCTAACCACCTAGCCATTATTCTTCCTCCTGGGCCAACTTTTCCCATTCCCAATCTTCAGAAGATCCAAGATATGCTGAAATTACTTCTTTACTGCCTTTAACCTCGGAGGGTGAACCAACCATCAATACTTCTCCCTCGTTCATAACTACAATTCTATCAACACCTTGACGTAGAATAAAATCCATATTGTGCTCAATAATCAAAACTGATATTCCCGTTTCATCAACTAAGTTTCTGAGATTTGAGAAAATTTTCATTGCTAAAGGTCCAGCAACACCTGCAACAGGCTCATCTAAAAGTAACAGTTTTGGTTCACCCATCATAGACCTACCAATGTCTACAAGTTTACTTTGCCCACCTGATAATTCACTTGCAAGATTATTAGCCATATGTGGAATTTCAAGCTGTTCTAAAACTTCATAAGCCCTATTAAGACGATTAATTTCGTTTTCATTCTTCTTTCCTTCCCAAATAGATTTCCAAATACTTGGCTTAAACTGATCTCTAGGAGGTACTAGTAAATTTTCAATTACCGTCATTTCACGCCACAGTCTTGTGTGCTGAAAAGTTCTAGTCATACCTATTTTCTGAATCTCATCAGGCCGTAAGTCAGATATGTCTGTACCGAAAAAATCTACTTTTCCCGAGGTTTGCTTCAGTGAACCACTTATACAGTTAAATGTAGTTGATTTACCACATCCATTGGGTCCAATCAGTCCAATAAACTCTCCTTTGTTAACTTCAAAAGAAACATCTTTGACAGCTACAAGTCCTCCAAATTCTTTCCTTAATTCATTAACTTTAAGAACTTTATTCATCGTCAGAATTCACCTCCTCGTCATTTAATTCATCATAATCAGGAATTGCCGCAATAGCTTGATTTTTAGAAAAACTTGCAGAAACTACGGGTCGTTCTGGCCTGTAAGGTACCTCAGGAAGTAAACCTTTAGGATTGTACTTCAATGATACCATAATTAGTAAACCTATCAGCATTAATTTCACATATGTCATTTGAACTTGAATTCCACCTAGCACTTCGGGGAAAACTAAGTCTATTGAGCGTTGATCAAACATAAAATGGCATGCCATGAAAATAAATGAGAACCAAAATAATGTTTCCGAAGCACTATATCTCCTAAGTATGAATAGTATTAAAGAAAAAAGTAAGAAATAAGAGGAAATTTCCAATGGAGACTCTACCATCCATACAAAATTTTCATCTATTGCTTTAGC
>MIZB01000309.1_pt1 | contig 38571 bp, 40 predicted proteins | sample 888171 | NCBI WGS metagenome assembly MIZB01 (sample SAMN05440186, study PRJNA335308) | marine metagenome | isolation source: marine water
AATACTCAAGCTTGCATGCCTGCAGGTCGACTCTAGAGGATCCCACCATCCCAAATAACTTCATGTGGAGAATTATCTATTCCATATCTTATATGTCCCATCGGAGGTTTTTTTCCAAATGTTTCCTCAGTAAGTAAGCAGTATGCTCCAATTTGCAAAACATGACTAAAAAATGGAGCTTTTGGTGGACGGCCTGTCTTAATTTCAACAGGTATACGATCTTCATCTTTCTTAATAATAAAATCTGGACGGCCTGCTAGATTGTACTTTGTTGATTTCAATATAGGTGTATCATCTGTTAGACCATCTGGAGTTTCAATTGTTTCTTCACCTAATTTGTAATCATCTCTTAACTTATCAATTTTCTCTGTGGAAACTAAAAGCTTGTAAAGGAAGAAAGAAGCTACAAGCATCCACCCTATTCCTATTATCAAAAGTATAACTCCTAAGTTCACACGTAAACTGTCAGTAGAAATCCAAAGTATAAAGAGAGCGATTGTAACAACGGCCATTATCATTCCAACAACAGTCAAAAGTGTGGAAGAAGTCTCACGAGATTTCTTTTCTTCTACCAATAAATTTGTTAAAGAAGTACCTATCTCTTTGTGTTTTTCTACACCAGATGTTACTTCTTCACCTTCCGCATCGATTCCTTTTAAATCTAAATGCCAAGATAAAGGGCAATATCCGTATCTCTCCATTTCTGAAGCTGAAATTATATGTTTGCTCATGGGGTTAAGTCCGGGATTAAGTCGGAGTTACCTAAAGGGATGTGAATAAAACAATTAGTGCCCAGCACTAGAAACTAAAATACTGGTCATGCCAAGCTAGATTACCATAATCTGCAATTTTATAATTATAATTTAGAATCTGCTTCCCTTCTTCAGAATTGAATTCCATAGATATGATTAACTCATAAGAATCTGCATGAGGACCGTCAAAAATTAAAACCGGCAATTTTACAGACTGTTTAGGAGTTAAAACTCCAGGATAATGTGTTTCACTCTGAAGAAGCTCTGTAGAATTCCAAACTGCTAGCTTAACTTTGAGATCCGTAATTTCTTTAGTGCCGGCATTACTTACTTTTGATTGAACAAATAAACCTGAATATGAACTGTGATATACTGTATCAATTTCAACTTCAGTCCTTGGTAAAAAATATGAATAGCATAACAAAATCAGTAAAACTGCTACTATGACTACTGCAAACTTTGCTATTACTTTACGCTGTTCCACCGAATTCATAATGTAGCTCCTATCGATGAAATAAGACTCATACCTGGCTCTGGCATAATGTAATGCTTTTCATCATTACCAAATTCAGTATCCATTCCATTCTTTTGTATTCCTAGCCATGTTGGAAGAATGTTGTATCCACCAACTTCTTTAACTCTGAGATCCATCATAACTGCTGATGTTTTCAGTTCAATTGGACCTAAAGTAAGCTCTCCACCTATTGCAAAAGACAATTGCCCTCCTTCACTATTGAGCATTTCGAACACAGGATATAATCCAAATAATTGATTAGGAACTATTTCGACATGCTTTATATCCGTTGCATGTATAACCATATAGTCCAAATGAAATTGTGGAGTGGCTGGAGAAGTTGTTGTTCTCAAGTAAGCACTATCAATACCTTGAGGCGAATCAATCACATAATTTACGCCATCCAATATCATTGTAGTATTATCGCCTACATTCTTTACATCAATGAAAGTACCTGAATGTCCACCAGTATAACCTTCATCAACAATTAACATAATGTCAATTTCTTGTGAACTAGTAGTCACAAATAAATCTGGGAAACCTTGAAAGACGAATGATTCATCCATATCAAATTCAAAATTTGGATTGATACCCATGTGGAACTCACCAGGAACATCATGGACTATTGCTTGTGCCGATTTCCAAGAACCATAATCTTTATTTGCAGTCTTAACCCAGATATAATCCATTCCTTGATCTGCTTTGTAAATTATGTCTATCTCTTTACCAACTATCACATCTGCGCGTAGATCTTTAGGAACTGATGAGAAGTAAACTTCATTGAATGAAGGTCTTGTCATATTATGAGTCCTTAGATAAGCTCGTCCGATTCCGCCTGTCTGCTCAATATCAAAAATAGCATCTAAATCTCTTTCTCCAGTTTTTCCAGTCTGGAAATAAGCCTTAATATTGTTATTTTGTTGAACTTCATCTAAAAATAATTCTATGGCAGTTTCATTCTTGCCTCTATTAATGTCCAAATAAATCCAAGGAGTAACTGGAGACCAATCACCTAAATCTAAATTTATTTTGTCAGGTTCGCCAAACTCAGTAGATAATTTTGCAGAGGTCAATGTTCCTTCTAAATACATTCTAAGAACGTCTCCGCGATCGTCTTGCCTCAACAAAATACCGTGAGTCCAAGTAGTATCCATCTCAGTAGTATTGCCTGATTCAATCCCCAAGATTATTCTTGAAGGTGCACTGGATGAACTAAAGTTTGCGTAAATATCGTCCCCTAATTCAATATCTAAATCTACTCTTTCAGGAACTTCAGGAATTGAAAGTTCAAGATTAGTGTCTGATTCTTCATCAATAATAGACGCAAATAAAGAACCTAATTGTTTGTTAGTTAAGAGAGAAACATTACCTACAATTGGCCCTTCTGAATCTTCTAAATCGGACAGGAAAATAGAAGCATTAACATCCACTTCCTCAGGTAAATCATCTATTCGAAGTAAAACACTTCTGTTAGCAAAATTTGTGACATCTACTAGAATACTACTCATAGCTGGAGAATCGTTATTAAAATCCTCAAGAATAACATCTACAGTCGTTCCTACGCCTTCAACATCGAGTAAATTAAGAGATACTTTAGGTGAAATCCCTGTGATGTAAACTTTCGCATCCATGCCTCCGTCATCTGACATGTTAAGTGAGACGCCTTCAACCCAATTTGTTACAAGACCTTCAGTTTCACCGAGTTGCAAATCCAATGCTAAGAAATCTATAGGCTGATTTGAGCTAATATCAACTCCAAAATTACTTTCTCGAATATCTAATGTTAAATTCATATCACTCGGCAATCTAGGAATTAATGCTTCGAGATGATATGGATTCTCATCTTCTTTTTGATCTATAACTAAGTAAATTGGTCCAACTGGTTGATCCGTTTTAAATTGTATATCTCCTGTTAATGTCAAGTTATCAACAGTTGCATTAAGAACCAAATCTGCATTTAATTCTAAATCTAACCCTGTTGGAATTCCTTCTACAAATGCAGTTACCTCTGGACCAATTATTCCTTCCTCTCTAAAAATAATATAATCTGATCTATCTGCATAATTAAAATCTGCTAATTCTAATTCCAAATCAATTTTATCTCCTCTGGAGGTATAATTGGCATCTACTGTTTGTGGTAAATCTTTGAAGAGCATACGAGCCCCAAGTATTGTTTCGTCGCCAATATCTTTCTGGCTGGACCAAAGACCCTCGACCCATACAGGTTCTTCATCTAATAATGAAATATTGCCTTTATCAACCCAAGCCGTCACTGAAACAGTTTCGTCAACATCATAGAAAAAGCGAGCAACTGTTTCGAATGATTCTACATTGGTAACTAAATTAATTGATAATCCAGCAACCGTATCAACTAAGGCCTTGCCTAGTTCCGATAATGCTTCTATAAATTGAGCAATATCTTCTAAATCATTTACTTCTGTAACATCGCCTCCCAAAATGGCAGTTGAATTTAGGAGAGGGACGGCAACTACTATTTCTGCAGGAAGGCTGTCCACGAAAACATAAGCATCCAATCCTAAATGGTCTTCTTCATATATGGTGTCATCAATAGCTCCGACTTTGAATTGAACTGGTTGCCTGTGTGTTATTTTGAAGTCAGCTAATTCACCTGAACCATCTCCATCGAGTCGTAAAGATTTTATCCAATCTAAATTTCCAGATAAACTGGCTATTTCATTATCCTGACCCATTCTGTCTTGGTATAACATAACTGAACTGCCATTATAATTTGAAGTATCCCATATCCACCCAGTAGCTTTGCCAGATTCAGTTACATTAGTGATTAAGAACGAAAAATTAAACCAACTGTCTGTGACCAATCGAAGATCTCCATCAGAACTTACAATTTCTGCTGAACCTGGTAAGTGCTCTAATTGAATTCGGGAATAAACATTACTTGCAAAACTAGTAAAAGTAATCTGATTTATCAATTGATCAGAATTATTGCCTCCAGCATATTGGAGATTTCCATTGTCAATATTTAGATTTATACTTGAAGGAATATTACTCAGAGTTATATTTGCCCAATGAGTAGTTTCGTCATTACTATCAATACCTTCAAAGTAAACTCTGAATGGCTTCTCACGTGTAGGTTTCATGTCTAATGAAATGTTAGTAAAACCATCCTGTGAATCAAAACTGATATCTCCAACGTCTGTGACACGTGCACTGAAACTGTAGTTAATATTTTTCTGAGATATGGAAGACCTATTATCCGGTGCATTAGACTTAAGATAAGCCGATTGATTGTAAATGGCAAAGAAATCATCTCCACTTCCATCATCTAAATCAAGATATTCATCTGCTGTAAGATAAATAAATAAATTTTCTAAGTATGCGAATTCATCCTCTCTAGTTCTCATGATTACTTCAACTTGGCCATCACCTTCCCCTATAGTTGATTGTAAAAGTGCCTGAGGTATAGATCTTAACAAATCTCCAACATATACAATCCTTCCAGCAAGTCCCAGCAATAAATCACTAATCAATCCGCCTACTGCACTGTCATCAACAGCTGTAGGGTCTGTATTGGCAAAAGGATTATCGTTAGAATCATCAAGATTTAAATTTCCTTGAATAACTAAACTTTCGGGCAAATTTGTTATTTCTAATCCTGTAAATAGTTTATAATCATGATCTTCCCAAGTAGGCTCTCTGCCATCTTCTGTATAATACTCATAATCGCCATAGACTACGGAGTCGATGGATTGAGTTGAATGAAACTCTATAACGGTCCAATTTCGTTCTGAGGTAGACTCATTTCTTACTTCTAACCATAGAGAGGCTTCTGGCATATTCAGTTCATCAAGACAAATTTCGTTACCTTCTGAACTTATTTCACAAACTGGAACTCCCTTAACATCAGCTACAATATGTGATAAAAACGCATCTGAGCCATCTGAAGGGTCCACATTATATTCATAATATTCAAAACCTAAATCAAACTTCTTATTTGCCTCACTTGCTTCTTTGGTCTCAGTAGGCGGTGCATAGATTTCTATAGAATCTCTATCAACTTCGTCTTCCGTTTGTGAAACTATTCTAATCTTTAACTCATCTGGAACCTTTCCTCTTGGATTATCTAAATCTGCTTTGATAAACGTAATTTCTTCTAAAGCATCACCAGGATTTGCGAAAGTACCCCTACTCCAATTATATTTCAAATAACCAATAACAATATCCAATGAATCAACTCCGTCATTAAATGGATCTCCTGTTTGATTATTCATATTAACTGAAATCTCGTAAGGTGCATTAACATAATCGACGTCTCCAGGGTTAATACCAATGCCTCCTCCTCCATCTGGACCAATAGTGAATACAAATTCTTCAATAACTACGCCCAGTGAATATTCATCTGGAATTTCATTGGGTAAAAATTGTGTATTTATTCCCCAAACATAAGTTTGGTCGTCGTTATTTTCATCTTGGTAAGTTAAACCTCTAACGATCGCAACATCTAAAGTTTGGTTAAGATCGTCACCAATTTCCTGAAATTCAAATGCAATTCCTAAATTAGCTTGCAAACCTACATCCCCATTAATCGGGTTTAAATCTGTCTGATCGTTAATTATATCATTTATGACTGGGACTAATCTGGCTCGAATATCAGAATCCCCATCTTCATTTACATCAATTGTAACCCATGCCGTATCACTTTGATCAATTCCATTAAGTAAGGCTGAAACCAAAGCTGCTGCAAACCCTTCTAAACCAAATTGATCAAACCAAGCTGACAAAATGGCTGTTGAAGCGCCCCATATTGTTGAAATTAAATTTGCATTTTCAACACCTTCCTCACACGGTTCACCTGGAAGAGGATTATCGCCACACCCACCTACATCAATTACTCCATTACCATTTGCATCATAGGCCCAATAAATCAAGTAAGTGTCTGTAAATAATGAAGCTGCGGAACCCAAAAAAGATTCTTGATAAAAGTCAGAATCGCTTAACATAGTTTCAATTATATCTGCTCTGACGGGGTTAGGATCGTTTACTTCAAATGGAACTAACCCTCTATCTGAAAAATCATAATTCACAGTTTCATAATCTACTGTAGCATTAACATTATCATTTTCATTTTTGGAATTTAATAAAATTTCTCTATTATCTAACAAAGAGAAATCAAGTTCATTACCCTCGTGAAGTGAACGAAGAAAATTTAACTCATTGACAACCGTTTCATCAATCTCATCATTTCTCTGATTAACACTTTCAAAAAAGGTGTCAAGCTCCTTTGCAGTTCCGTAGTCGGCTTGTATAACTGCAGGACCTGTAGCAGTAGGAACTAAAACTACTTGAAGAAAAAGGACTGAAAATACTAAGAAAGTAATCACTCGTTTTTTGCGAAATGCGCTAAAGAGCGATACGTTCATTGGTTGTTTAGAATCCAATGCTATAAATAAGGTATTAGTCGTAAAAAAAGATGATTGATTTTATATAGTGAACTAAACTCGATTAAATAATGAATGATGACCCCCTGCAAGAAGCTCTAGCCGACGAAGGTGCTTTTACAGGTGAAACTGATGAAAGTGAATTGCAGGCTTTGGTATCAAGACTACAAACCAACATTCTTATCATAGGAAGTGGGGGGGCTGGAAACAATACGCTGCTTAGGTTGTACAAGGAAGGAATGACTTCACTAGAACTTTTAGCGGTAAATACCGATGCTCAACACCTGCTAAACACAAGTGTTCCTCACAGAATGCTTATCGGAAAAGTTTTGACAAAGGGACTAGGTGCAGGTTCTGAACCTAATGTTGGTGAGGGAGCTGCTGAAGAAGCACGTCACGAAATTTTAGAAGCTTGTAGAGATGCGGATATTGTCTTTCTTACTGGAGGACTAGGTGGAGGTACAGGAACAGGGTCTTTGCCCGTAATTGCCAAATTAGCTAAAGAGAGCGGCGCACTGACAATTGCAATTGTTACTTTACCATTTAGCAATGAAGGTGCAAGAAGATCTCGCAATGCAAGAATCGGACTTGAAAAATTAAGGAAGTGTGCAGATACAGTAATTGTTATACCTAATGATAAACTTCTTACAGATGATATTGCACAATTACCTCTAAACTTAGCATTTAGACAAGCTGATGAAATATTAGGTAATGCAATCAAATGTATGACTGAAATTACATCCCATAGCGGACTTGTAAACATAGATTTTGCAGATATGCGTTCTATTATGTCCAGTGGTGGTGTTGCAATGATTGGAATGGGTGAAGGACAAGGTGCTAATCGTGCATCTGATGCTGTAACTGCAGCATTAACATCACCATTACTTGAATTAGATATAGAAGATTCAAAAGGTGCTCTAGTAAATGTGACAGGTGGTGACGATATGACACTTCAAGAAGCTCACGAAGTTGTGAGAGAAGTTCATAGTAAGATTAATAAAGATGCTCGAATCATTTGGGGAGCTTCGATAGATTCTACTCTCGAGCATCAAATTCGTGTGATGCTTGTAGTTACTGGTGTCAAATCTTCTCAGATCTTGGGACCTCCAGACGGAGTAGATGACGGAATGCAAAGTAAATACGGAATAGATTTCGTACATTAGCAAAATGAGCTTTATCAACAAAGTATGGAAAACGCAACAGAAACTTGAAGAACGTTTCAAGAGAATCGGAAGAGGTCAATACGGCCGAGTTTTACGATTAGCACGTAAACCAACTACCGATGAATTTGTGAAAAGTTCATGGGTTGTTGGAATTGGAATAGCAATTGTTGGATTTATTGGATTTGTCGTATATTATGTATGGCTCAAAGCTCCACCTATTGTAGCAGATTTATTAGGAATTTAAAAATGGCAAAATTCGTTGAAGAAGAAGAAAAAACTGAAGAAGTGGTGAATGAACCTTCATCCGATACACAGATTTACACTATGAAATCACAAATCGGACATGAAAGAACTGCTAGTGAGAGACTAGCCGATAGGGTACGAAGAAGCGGAGCGCCAATTTATGCTATTTTAGCACCTTCGAAACTTCGTTTGGTTTTATTTTTGTTAGGTAAACTAGATAGTACCTGGAAGACATTACGTGATAATCTAAAAGGATTAACACACGCTCGTGGAATGGTCATGAACAAAGGAGTTGGTTATGGGCGCTCTAAACAACCCGACACTTTTGGTACTGTAACACTTGAAGAATTAACTCCGCACTTAACACCTCCTCCTGCAGTTACAGGTATAGAAGAGGGAAACATTGTAGAAGTTATTTCTGGTACCTTTCAAAGGAGAAAAAGCAAGAGTACAACGTATTGATCAGGCCAAAGAAGAAGTTACTGTGGAATTATTCGAAGCAATGGTTCCTATTCCAATAACTGTTAGAGGAGATCACGTAAGAGTTCTAGAAAAAGAGGCAAATTAATGGGTGAAACAATAGAAGCACTAGTAGACGCAGGTAAAGCATCTGCAGGACCGCCACTAGGTCCATCGTTAGGACCAACCGGCGTTAACGTAAAAGATGTAGTAGATGAAATAAATTCAAAAACTAAAGAGATGGCTGGTATGCAAGTTCCAGTTAAAATCAAAATTGATGACAATAAAGGATTCACTATAGACATAGGAACACCTCCTGCTTCATCTTTGATAAAACAAGTATTAGGAATAGAGAAAGGATCTGGGGAAGCTGGTTCTGTGGTTGCTGCAGATATGACACTTGATCAGGCAATTACTGTCGCTAAACAAAAGGGACCTGGATTAACTGGTGGAGACATCAAAGCAATGACTTCCGAAATTTTGGGTGTTGCAAAATCTATGGGACTTAGCTGTGAAGGTAAAGATCCAAAAGAAATTCAAGCATCTATCAAATCAGGAAGTTTAGACGACCGATTTTAAATAAATATTATATTGTCTTGAGCAATTTTACGACCACAATAGACGCATTGTATACTTAATGAATTTCCCTTAATTATATTGAATTTTGTTTTTGCTCCACGCTCGTTATTACTAATACAATTATCATTGGAGCAAATAGCAACATTTGAGATTGATTCTGGTAATTCAGCAACATTCTTCTCTGCTACGACAAAATTTCTAATAATATTTACATGAGCTCCAGGAGATAAAAGTGCCAGCTTTTGAGATTCTGATTCACTTAGTTCTCTGTCTTCTATCTTGATTACATCTTTACTTGAATTTTTCTTACTAGGAACGTGCATTAGAAGCGTTATAGTAGTTCCCTTATCGATTAAATCTAAGGCATCTAAAACTTTCCTGCCTCTACCTGCCTTTATATGATCTAAAACTGTACCATTTCTAATTGGCTGAACCCTCATCAAGTTATCACTCATTTTTCACCTCCGATTAATTGTTCTAGAAGGGCCATTCTAACTGGCACTCCATTGAAAGCTTGACGGAAATAAGCTGCATGTTTCGTATCATCAACATATGTTGATATTTCTGTAACTCTAGGAAGAGGGTGTAATATTCTCATACTCGATTTTGCGTTTTTCAATAAGTCTGAATCAATTATGTAAGCACTTGCCACTTTTTTATATTCTTCTAAATCTGGGAATCTCTCTTTTTGAATTCGAGTAACGTATAATATGTCTAGATCGTTTAGAACGTCTTCAATTGAATTGTGTGAAGACCATTCACAAGATAAATCGTCTGTTACGTAACTTGGCATAGAAAGACTATCAGGAGAAATGAAACTTAGTTTATTGTTAAATTTAGCTAGAGCATGCGAAAGGGAGTGTACTGTTCTTCCATATCGTAAATCTCCCAGCATACCTACATTCAATCCTTCCATTTTACCCATTTCTTCGTTAATTGTGAATAAATCAAGCAATGTCTGCGTTGGATGTTGGCCTGCACCATCTCCTCCATTGATTAATGGAACTTCTGAATTTTCAGAAGCTAAGCGTGCTGAACCTTCCTGAGGATGCCTCAATAATACTGCATCTGCATATCCTGCAACCATTCTAATTCCATCAACTAATGTTTCTCCCTTCAAATGAGATGTGGCTGAAGGATCCGCAAAACCAATACAAGTTCCTCCCAACCTTTGCATAGCAGTTTCAAAAGATAACCGAGTTCTAGTAGATGGTTCAAAGAAACATGTGGCTAAAATTTTACCATCAAGACTCTTAGATTTCTTTTTACCTTTTGCAACAGGAACCAACTCTTTTGCACGTTTTAAAACTGATAAAATTTGCTTTTTGCTTAAATCTGAAATAGAAACTACATGCTTCATAAAACTCTAAAGAAGGGGGCTTTTTAAATTGGTAATAATACTCAAGATTTTTCAAGATCTTTAAATAGAGATAACATAAAAATTATTCTAACACCTTCAAAAACTTTACCTAAAGCAGTAAAAATTGCATTAACAATTAGATAAGGAACACTATCTACTTCTCCAACTAAGTTTGCTACATTACTTGCTATCAAACCTATCACAAACTCATTGATGATAAACATCACTATCCAAATACCTGCAACATTAAGGAAAACCCTAACAAAGTTCCCACTCACTAAGTCTTTACTGTAAGTTAAAGCTGAGACTGCACCTTTGCCTCTAAGGACGTAACTAAACTGCCAGAATATGAAATAAATACCAACTATGACACCCGGCGCTATCAAAAGAATGAAGCCTACAGTAACAAGTAAATAATACAAAATCGCTGTTATTACAAACATTGGAAGCATTTCTGCTCCATCTCTCATAGCTTGAACAGGTGGTATTTTTTCGCCCCGTATTGAAGATGCTATTACTCGGATAGTAGCAATCCAAGCTATCCCTCCTATTATGGCTGCAATCAAAGCTAGAACTAGTTCCCTTATTAGCCAACTCAAAGAGTTATCGATTGTTTCAAAACCGGTCAACCCATCTGCTAAATCTGGTATAAAAATAGCTAATAAGGGTACTAAAAATTCAACTACGAGAAAGACCGGAACTACGATTGTTGCTATTGCGGGTAAATGAAGCAAAAAGAACTTAGAAGACTCTCCTAACAAGGAGAAAAAACCTTTGTCGTTTGGCTTAAAAATCTCTGGAGATTTTTCATCCATTTCAATTACCATGTCCTCTTCTTCCATAAAATACTATAAACATCTGTCTTAAAAAATTAGACTCTATTCAATAAATGTGAAAAAAGTGTTTTAGAGGGGGGACAATTGGGAGTTAACATTAATGCCTGAAATTCAAATTTTAGATGAGCACACTATCAACCAAATTGCTGCCGGTGAAGTAATTGAAAGGCCTGCATCTGTTGTTAAAGAACTCGTTGAAAATTCCCTAGATGCTGGTGCTAAAAATATTTGGATTAGAATTGAGGAAGGTGGTACTTCTTTGATTGTTGTTAGAGATGATGGGAAGGGCATGGATCGAGCAGATGCTGAAAATGCATTCAAAAAACACGCTACATCAAAAATAAGAGTATTTGATGATTTACAAAATGTCAATACATCTGGCTTTCGTGGAGAAGCTTTGCCCTCAATAGCCTCAATCTCAAGGCTGAGAATGGCGACCTGCACAAAAGATGACAACATAGGAACCCGAATAACTATAGAAGGCGAAAATGAATTAGTTATTGAGGATTTAGCAACGCCTCAAGGAACTAAAATTGAAGTTGCCGATTTATTTTTCAATACTCCCGTTAGATCAAAATACCTAAAAAGAGTATCTACCGAACTCCAACATATTGTAAAGATAGTCACTATAGAAGCTATCAGAAGACCTGATGTTTCTTTTACACTTACGCACGGAGAGAGAAAGATAGTGGATGCTCCAGAATCGGATTTAAAAACAAGAATTGGTGTTCTTTTGGGAAATGATGCTGCAAAAGAATTAATTGAATTTAAGGGAGATAGTGAAGATTTCCAATTGAGGGGGTTCTTGACAAAGCCGGCAATTTCACGTAAAACTACTTCAGGATTATACCTTCACATTAATGGACGGCCTGTTCAAGCTCGAAATATTTGTTATTCAATTAAGGGTGCTTACGGTAGTTTGTTACATGATGGACATTTTCCATTAGGGGCTTTGTTCATAGAAATCCCAAAAAATGATGTGGATGTGAATGTGCATCCCGCTAAAACAATAGTCAGAATAGCTAAAGAGGAAGTTGTCAGCAAAAAAATTAGAGTTGTAATTAACGAAACCTTAGCTGAACATGCACTAATTGCACACGTGGATTTGAGTGATACTAAAACATTCACCAGTATTGCGACCGCTAACGATAAGTTAAAACCAAGACAATTGAATAATATTGATTCTTTCCAACAAGAATTTGAAGTTGATTTTCACCAAAATGATGTTCAAGAAACAAATATGCCTACAATGCGCCCACTAGCACTTGTGGAAAACAAATACATAGTTGCCTTAGGTTTAGATGGAGTATTCATTATTGATTTTCATGCTGCTCACGAAAGAGTAATGTACGAACGATTAAAAGATCAGATGAGATTTAAGAGAATAGGAAGTCAAAATTTATTGGCTCCAATCTCTCTAGAATTATCTAAAAGTGAAACAAATGCTTTCGAGAAAATGTTACCTGAAATAAATGAAATGGGATTTGAGGCCGAGAAATTTGGTCCTTCTTCGTTTATGATACGTAGCGTGCCTGCATTATTAGCTGGATCTGAGCCTGATCGAATAAGAGAGGCTATTGATGATGTTGTTGAAAGTGGCTCAATGAAGTCTGCAGAGGATAGACATCAACATATGATGTACAGTGTGGCTTGCCATTCTGCGCTAAGGGCTGGCGACAAATTATCGATGGCACAAATGGAATTTATAATAAGAGAAATGGAATCTATTCCAAATCCTTACGCTTGTGTTCACGGAAGACCTACAGTAATGACTATCACGCCAGATGAATTAGATAAAAAATTCAAGCGAAGCGGATTCTAATTACTACTTGATTCTAAATTACCGAACTGGTATAGTAATGCTGGAAGCATAATTACTGCAGCTACAAATGACAAGAAAATCATTACTGCCATAATTAGTCCGAAGGTCACAAAGAGAGGCATAATTGATAGTGCAAGAACCATAAAACCAATGAAATCAGTGAACGCTGACATTGCAACATTATTGCCTGTTTCATCTAAACTTTCCTCCATCCAGTCTTCTTGAGAACCTGATGGATTCTCAAATCGTGCTTCACGTACTCTTTGCACCATATGAATTGCATAGTCTACCCCGAGACCTATTGCCAAACTAGATATCTGAACTGTGACCAAATTTACTGGAGTATCAGATAATACCATCCCTCCTCTGAGCCACAGTGTTATTGCAATTACAGGAAGAATAGTAATCAAACTTAATCTTACATCCCTTAGAACTATAAGTACAATTACGAAAGCTAGAACAATTGCAACTACCAGGCTTTCTTGGAAACTATCTGTAATTTCTAGCATGTAGACATATCTTTCATAGCTCAAACCTGCGACTGTAACAGATACTCCATCAATTTCTTCTAAACCAGAAGCTGAATTTTCTAAATCTTCTTTTAAGTCCATCATAGAACCATAGATATCGTCTGGTCTTTCTACCTGAAACCAAGACCTAGCCATAGTTACGTTTCCATTTTCAATAAGATATAATTCTCTAGCCTCAGATGGTGAAATCCTAAAAGTACCTTCTAGATTAACTGTACCATTTCTGTAAACATCTTTTAGAACTTTAGAAATTTCATCATCGGATGTTGGGAAACCAGTTTGAGGGTCAACTGTTTCAGGAACATAACCCGTACCAGGAACATTAAGTGCTAAAAGTGATTGAGTACGTACAACATAGGGAATACTACCAAGCCAAGTTGCACTTGGGCTATATGTGGCTACATCTTGCTCCATATTGTCAATCTGAACTACGGTCTCATAACTGGCGAGATTTTCTCCTTCAATTAGATAGTAACCCGGTTCTCCGTTCTCGGTGAAAGTTGATTGACCTAATGAGACGGTCTGAATGAACCTAGAATCGTTGTCTGCATAATCTTTAACGTCAAATCTAGACTCTGGATTGCCAAGTACTAATGGCGATAAGGCAACACTAATAATCAAGAAGATGACCAACATTGGCATTGATCTGCTCGCCATCAATGAAGATAATTTTTTGACGCTAAAAAATTGACCCACGGTAGATGCTTCAGAACTTGATTCTTTAGGAGGAATTATACTCCTAAGAACTGGAACAAAGACACCCATTATGAGATAAGCTTGAATAATTCCCAATGGACCTAGTATTCCCCATTCGAACAAGTCTGGAATTTCGCTTAGAGTAGCTGTACCGAAAGCAACTACGGTAGTAACTGTAGCTACACCTAAGGCAGGAAGAAGAGACTTAATTGCTGCAAATGCACCAAGTATACTAGCTTCTCTAGGATGGCTAGAAAATATAGGGTTCTCTAAAGTTATTCTACGCCACCTTGTAAGGCTGTGAATAACAAAATCCACGCCTAAAGCGAGCATCAAAATCGGTAGCATTGCGGCTAATTGAGTCTGAGGGAACCCAAGCCAAAACGAATTGGCTGTCATACATATCATGACAAGAGCTAAACCTAAGCCACTTACAAGAACGTCAAGAACATTTCTAAAGTAGAAAGACAATAATGCAACCATAAGGAAAAATGAAAGACCAATAAGTGGAGCTGTTGAATTAATCTGATCTTCAAGTTCTAATCCAAATGCTAGATAGGAATAAAAGTTAACTTCTTCATCAGAATCTAAGTCTTCTAGATAAAATGCATCTACCTTTTGTTCCCAATATTCAAAATGCTCATAGTCTCCCCTTTGCCTTGGATAATCTGCATAGAGTCTTGAAGAATTAGCCTCACCGACCATTGAAAATCCTTTAGATTTCCACTCAGTACCTGACTGAGCAATGAAAGCTGTAGCATTACCAAACTCATCCTTTGGTTTGATACAGCCATCATCTCCCAAAACACACAGATCTGGAGATACTATATTTCTGTACGGAAATGACCCATCATCGGCTTGAAAATTAAAAAGTGAATTTAGAACGATAGTTAGGTGTTCTTGATCTGCACTCTCAAAGTTAGGACCTGTGTAACCAATTGCAGATGTTAATGGCGTTTCATTGTTCATTATGGAACGAACTGTATCTGCAATCCCCCAAATAGATGATAATTCATTTTGTGAAGTTTGCCAGTTAAATTTAATATCAAAATATTGACTAGTTACATTATCTGCTCTGAGATTATCATTACGCTCTACAGTCTCCCTGAAAACATCCATTTTTAGAGTATTGTGATCTTCTGAGTCTAATGAATTACCCATTACAATCTGGAAGATAAGCCAGTATTCCTCTGGCATGCTTTCCTCTGCCCTGTCGGATGCTTTCCAAACATCGCTGTCAGGATAAGAGAACTCTTCCCTTTGACTCATTTCTCTTCCTAAATCTGGAGAGAAACCTGCAAAGATAAAAAGAAAGAAAGCAAAGAAGGCAAACATCGAAAGTTGCCAGCGTTTTAGCGATGAATACGCGCCACTCATGGGTGATTTCTGATGCACTGTAATTAAAGGTATTTACCTAATGCTCAATAGCTGGAATTAGTTGGGATACAAAATGCTCATACTCATCTCCCAAATGAATGTAACATCTGACCCAAGGATAAAATCTTCCGTCTTGAGCTTCAATAAATCTCCAAACATGACCTTCGCCTTCTAAGTCCTCTGCAAGTAGAATATCTCCTCTACGAATTACAACCTTGTGCTCAGAATCATCCGAATCAACTCCACAACTTTTGAACTCCAGACAACCGCTCAAAGAAAGAACTAATTGTCTTCTAGGTGCCGTATGAGCTAATTTGGGGCCTTCACCTTCTACATTTTCTGGAACTGGAGTAACTGCAAATTGTGTTTTGACATCACCTGAATTATCTCCTAAGTTCTTGTTCACTAATAAAGATGAAAATAAACCTACAGAACCTAAACCTGTCTTCGGTTCTATCGGAATTTGCATCTTGGCAAATCTAGTGTGTCCACTACTGTCAGTATACATTCTGACTACTGGTATACCCTCTGTCATAACAGAGGGTTACCAACCAGTTATTTAGGTTTAGTGGATTCTGCGGCGAAGACCAGCTGCGCCAACCAAAACCAATGAACCGAAAACGAAACCAAGACTTGGTACTTCTTCGTCCTCTATTGCTTGTTGAACTGGATCATCTGTTCCATTACCAACTGTAACTTGACCAACCATACCCAATTGCGCATGAGGTGCACATACATAGTAGTGTACTTTGTTATCTTCTGTGAATGTGTGCCTGAAATCAACGGTCATTGCAGGTTCGCCGCTACTGAATCCAAAGTCAATTGCTGTTAAATTTGAAGTTGAATCGTATTCTCCTTCTAACTCAACTACATTGTGTGCCATTGCTGCATCTTCCCATTGCCAGCATACAGTTTCACCTACTTTAATTGTTAGCTTAACAGGATCGAAAGCCATACCATCGGCTGATAATCCAACTACGACGTCACAATCTGGTTGTGGTTCTGATTTAGCAAAGGTAATATTTACTGGACCTGAACCGGTCATAACTCCTTCGTCATCTACATCACAGTTATCGCAACTAATGAATTCATAGCCTTCAAGCATTTCAATTTTTAATGTCCAAAGTTGTTCATCTTCGAATGGAATGTATGCCTCATGAGTATCCAATGAATCATCTACACCATCGAAAGTAATATTGAACTCAAAAGTACAAGTCAAAGGTTGACCTGCGTTATCATCGACATTTCCTAACAAGTGAGGATCATCTGCTGAAGGTCTGCAGTCATCTCCTGCCTCTTGTGGATCTTGAATTCCAATGATTCCGTCAAGAAGTGCTGGATTGTCATCGTCGTCATGATCATCGTGATTTCCGGGACCGCTATTTTCTGGACCCCACGTAAATCCGTTATAGACGCAATCTTCTTCATTATCAAACTCCTCTATAGGGTCAAAGGTGCCGTAACTATCCACGGTATAGCATATCATAGAATCGTGGTTTCCATGGTCATCATGGTCATGATGATCATTGTGGTCATCGTGGTCTCCATTGTGGCCATCATCAAACATGGACATTGCTTCATCCAATACACATTGTGCGACATCATTGTCTACATTTTCAGGATCTCCACCACACATTTCTAAGAAATCATCAACAGTCCATTCTTCCTCATTCTCGTCATAGTAATATTCATCATTGAACCAGTCTACAATTGCCTGAAGGTCATTAGTACTGTCCCAGCTTGAAACATCAAAGTAGTCGAGTGTCATGGAACTGCCATCATGGTGGTCATCATGGTGGTCGAAGAAGCCTTCGTCAGCCATTGCATATAGTATATCTGCTATGTTATCTGCTGCCATTGTTGCGTTCATGTCACCATCTTCGTAGGCTGTCATATTTTCCATAAGTGCAATAAGAAGCACCATTCCATCGAACATGTCATCACAGTCCATTTCGTTACCATCGTCATCGTAACAACTATATTCATATTCTGGATAAGGCATGTGTATTCTATCATTACCTTCGACTAATGTCTCGGTCCCATTATCATAGCTAAAATAAGCATTGTGAACTTTGCCATCCCACTCTGATACAGTTGTACCATCGGAAGTCTGGACCATATTCATGAATAAGACGTCATGATGTCCGTCAAATGCTGTAACTAATGTGTAATTTCCTGGAGTCAATTCAACATCCATAATAGCTCTGTTACAGTCTTCCATGCTATCTGGGCATTCTGGGTCATTATTGTAGTCTGCTGATGCTGAACCAACTAATCCAGATTCTGTATCTGAAGAATCGAAGTTCTCATACAAGTAGATAGAGGGAGAAGAGCCATAACAGTAGTCGTATTCTCCGTCTCTATCATAATCATGACAACCTGTAGAATAAGACACAAATGTTCCTTCGAATCCGTCTTCGCCTACGGCAAATTCACGTTCGTCATAGAGTACAAAATTACCTAGTATATTGCCATCATCTAGACTCATCACTTCTGAAAAGTCTGCCATTGGGTGATCGTCAGTAACATTTCCTGACATGTTCATTGATGTACCATCTTGCATGTGCATAGTATGCATGTAGTTACCAGTTTCACAGTCCATTTCCTCATCACCATGTGAGTAGCATTCTCCTACTGTTACCAAGGTGTAAGTATTTCCTGCCACTAAATTAACAGGTATGAAATTGCTACAATCGGTGAATGTTTTGTTATCGTCTCCCCAGTAACAATTGTAAACTTCAGCACCCACGAAAGCTTCGTGATCTGGAGTTAACTCAGTTCCAAGAGAATCTCCTGTAAATTCGCCTGACAACAGGTAGATGCTTCCGTGCCAATAATCCGAGCCAGAGTAATATTCATCTTCTCCGTCTTCGCAATCATAATACCCATCATTAACTTGGTAAATCCAGATTACGTCTCCATCATGACAATCAAACCAATTAACAGGTTCACCTTCACAATCTTCATCATCTGCTTCCTGACAATCATCTGAAGTGTCATCTGGTGTATTACTGTCATACCATTGCTCGTCTGCACCATCTTCACAGTCAGCCCCTCCATCATTTACAAAATAAAATGAAATTTCATCTCCATTACCGCAGATGAAACTTGGTGATTCATGGTACTCCTCAACAAATTCTGAATAAATTTTTGCAATACCGTCCATTTCTGAGGTAAAAGTATAGAAATCATATTTTCCTTGACCCCAATCGTTTGATGGTCCTCCATCGGTTCCATCGTCATCATCATCATTAAACATACTTTGGATGGCGTCGTTTGCTATGAATTCTTCAGCTGAAATATCTCCATCTTCATATGCGAACATTACAAAGAAGAAATTGTTATCATCGTCATCGAAATCACATGCGCCTGGATTATCATTACAGAAATCATACAACATTCTTTGGCATGACATTCCTGCCATATTATTGTCTTGACAATCTTCCATCATGTCACATTCGTCATCGGTAAGACCTGGTGGACAGCTCCATCCATCATGATCGCCGTGGTCGTCGTGGTCATCATGATCATCATCTCCCATCATCAAGAAATGTTCATAGCAGTCTTCTGTGATTTCACCTGGATTGCCACCCATCATATCTTCGCACATTTCTGCTAAATCTTCTCTAAAGTCGTTAGACTCATCTACAGGATAATCACCTTCTATAGTTACTAACCAATCTCCTAAACTTTCCATTTTAATGTGTACACGGAAGTTTTCAAGATCTCCAATTATCATCACCGCGGTCATCTCCATCATTAGGTCCACTATTTGCTGAAACCCACATTAAATCCTGCTTCATTACAAGCTTCTGGAGTAGTTATTGAAAAATCAACTTCATGGGTGTCAATGTCATAACATACCATCATTGTATACAGGTCCATCATCGGGACTTGTAACATCTGAAACAAATCGCTGGTACTCATTTTCGTCTATGACTCCATCTTCGCCGCTGTATTGATCAAAGATACCTCTACATTGCTCCTCAGATTGGTCTTCTGGACAAATAGCCATCAATTCGTTAAATTCTATAGTTCCGTTACCATTTTCATCTAAATCTGAAAATGATGGAAGACCGTGGTTATCATGATCTCCATTATCGTCATCATGATCGTGGTCATGTTCTTCATTCGTCATGATTTTCGTGGTCTGTCACTTGCTATTGTAAGCTGGGATAGCTACAAATGCACTCAATACCATCATGAAAATTACTGCTAGCGCTGCTAGTCTACTTATGTTCATGACTCTTTCTAGAAATGAGCGTATATATAGATTCAGTTTATTTTAGGCAGGCCTAAAAATAACAGAATACACTGTTGGGAGCGGGTGAGCGCTCCCTTGTGTGTGTTGTCTTTACAGACGACGTGATATCAGTGCTATGCCGATAACTGCCATCACACCTAGTACTATTCCGAAGCCAGGTGTTTCTTCATCATCTCCAGAGTAAGGAGTAGATGGTTCAGATTCTGTTGAGTCTCCAACTATTAACTTTTCCAACCATTTGCATTCCAACATGTGGCTCACAGATGTAGTGGAAGGTTGTTGCTTCTAGTAAAAAGTAATGTCTGAAATCAACAGTCTTTGCTGTCTCTCCACTGTAAATTCCTCCTTCTTTCCTCATTTGATCTCCCTCTGAAGAAATTTCGGCAACATTGTGTAGATCAGCTGAATCTGTCCATTGCCAGCATACAGTTTCTCCTACCTTGATAGTTAGAGAAGCTGGGCTGTAAGCATATCCTGTAGAGTCAAGGCCTATGACATGATCGCATGTAGGCATTGAATCTTCTTCCTTAGGCTCTTCTTCCTTGACCGGCATCAATACCTTGTCAATGACATGAATAACTCCATTGACTAACAGGAACATCTGCAATGATTACGTGTTGCATCGTTTACTGACGTACTGTGTCACCTATCATGAATGAGAGTTTATCGCTAGCTAAGAGCGTGTAGCTTCCATTCCATCTGCTAAATCTGATGACGTGACCTTTCCACTAACAACGTGCATTAGCAAAATATCTGCAAGTGCAGCTATTTTTTCATCTGTATCATAATCATCAAGATTAATTCCTGCTGCAGTAAATGCTTCATCAGTTGGAGCGAATACTGTGAAAGGACCTTCTCCTTTCAATGTGGTAGTCAAATTAGCTTTCTCTAAAGCTGCAACCAACGATGTGTGAATGGTTGTAGCTGCCGCCGTAGTTGGAATATCAACTGAAGGAATCCAAGACTTATCGCAAGTATCTGCTGTCTTAGTTACATCTACAGTGTGGCTAACCGGATCATAACATATCTCACCTGCTGGTGGAATCATTACTTTATCGATAACGTGAATTACTCCATTACTAACTGGGACATTTGCTAGAATAACATTAGCTCCGTTAACTGATACATTGCCTTCAGATATACTGAAAACTAGAGTACCGCCATTTAGTGCGGTGGCCATCATTCCGTTTGAAAGGTCAGTTGACATTACTTTTCCACTAACTACGTGATAAGTTAGAATGTTTGCAAGCGTGTCTGCGTCGAAATCATCTAAGCTAATTCCAGCTGCTGTGAAAGCTGCATCAGAAGGTGCAAATACTGTGAAAGGACCTTCTCCTTTCAATGCAGTGGTCAAATTAGCTTTCTCTAGTGCTGCAACCAATGATGTGTGAATGGTTGTAGCTGCTGCTGTAGTTGGGATATCAACTGAAGGAATCCACATTTCATCGCAGGTTTCTTCTGTTTTTGACAAATCTACAGTGTGTGTATCCATGTCATAGCAGATTTCTCCAACCGGAGGCGTTACTGTTGTAAGTGAAGGAGGCATCAGAACTTTGTCAATAATGTGAATAATTCCGTTAGAAGTTTCAACATTTGCACTAGTAACTGTTGCATCACCGTTCAGAACTACAGTGTCTTCACCGTAAAAATTAACGGTTATAGGTTCTTGAATTAAGGTATTAACTTCCATTCCATCTGAAAGATCACTTGACATTACACTTCCCATTGTAACATGGTAAGATAGAATCATAGCTAGGGTTGCATTTTCTTCATCCGTATCAAAGTCGCTTAAATTCAATCCCATTTCCTCAAAAGCTGAATCTGTAGGTGCAAACACGGTATATGGTCCGTCACCTGAAAGTACGCCAACTAAGTTTGCATGAGCCAATGCTGCAACCAATGAAGTGTGTTCACCAGTAGAAACTGCAGTTGCTGGGATGTTAGGTAGTGTAACTGTTTCAGTAAGTGTAAATTCACCTATCATATTTGAGTGTGCAGTACAGTAGAAACTCAAAGTATCATCAACTGTGAAACCATCTTCAAACGAAATTGTAAAAGTTTCTGAACCGGTTATACCTGAGTTACTTGATCCATCTCCAGTCAATGTGATTTCGGCACTAGATTCTTGCTCGTAACCAGAGTCACTGACGTAGAATGGGTGGCTTGTAGCTCCGTTAAGTCTGTGAAAAGTGTACGTGTTTGTAATGTCTAATTCACTGATTTCGGTAGTTCCTTCAGAATCTGCGTAAAATTCAAAGTAAGGTTCAGACATTGAACCTCCGCTAACATATACATGAGTGACATCGCCACCTTCTTCGGCACTAGCTACGTAGCTAGATTGATCTATACCAACGCTCAAAGCCAACATGATTACGAGAGGCGTAAACATGAAAGGAGCGTAATCTTTCATAATTTTCAAAACTGTGAAAACCGTAAAAACCGCCATGGCGGCAACGGCAGGCACTAGTCTGATAATTTGTTCAACAATTGTTGCATTCATAACCTATTCTGTGCGGGAAGTTATTTAAAAGTTAATAAACTGGTGACTAACTATTAATCACTAGTGCCAATTATCTGAAAATTCTACTTTTGTCGACGATAATCGGCAATACTTTTAACGGCTGCGGACATACATTTGGTCACTTTTTTAGCCGTAGGGATGTGTAATTTTTCATCCGGACCGTGGGCGTTACCACCAGGCCCTCCAGCTCCAGTAATAATGAATTTAGAATCTCTGTATCTGGCTTGCAACATTGCCATCACAGGAATTGTTCCACCTATGTATAGGTCCATTGAGGAATTTCCATAAAATTCACGACAAGCTTTCTCTAAATCATTGGAGACTGAATCTGGTAACTTTGGTGAAAGAAATCCATCTGCTACTTCAGTCATTTCAGCTGTAACATGAGCTCCGTTTGGAGGATTATCTTCTAATAATTTCTGAACTTTAGAAGCAATAAATGAAGCATCCAAGCCAGGTGGAGTTCTGATCGAAATTTTCAAATCTGTATTAGTTCTTAACACATTTCCAGCAGAATGTATTGCAGGAATACCGTCAGCGCCTATAACCGAAAGGCTTGGTTTAAGATTCATAGTGATGAAAATATCTAAAGGATCTTCAACTTGCTTCTTCACGCCTTCTAGAAGTGGAAAATCTTTCAAATCTTTGCCCTTCATCTTTACTATTTGGGAACAGGTATCTTTCATTTCTGAAGTTACTTCTGTATGCAGCCATTCAGGCAAAATTTCTCCTGTATTCTCATCTTCTATTCGTGATAATAATTGCCTTGCTAGTCTAAATGAGGAAGGCATAACGCCACTTCCGTGACCTGAATGAACTCCTACTGATGACACTTTGACAGAGAGAGTACCTGCAACTATTCCCCTAAGACTTTGTGTAACCCAGAGTCTGTCATAATCCATTCCACCAGTATCTAAAACAATGACTAAATCTGGAATGCCTAGCTGAGGTTTGAGCTCGTCCAAGTATAATTCTAGATCCGGAGAACCACTTTCTTCACCTGTTTCAATAAGAAATCTACAAGTAGGGTGAGAAAGCCCTTGTTCTTGCAGCCCTAAAACAGATAAGACACCTGCATATCCTCCGTAGCCATCATCTACACTTCCTCTGCCATAAAGCCAACTCTCTTCTATTACAGGTTTCCATGGTCCTTTACCTTCAGACCAACCTGTAGCTTCAGGTTGCTTATCTAGATGAGAATAAAATAAAATCTCACCTTCCGCGTCTCCATCAATTGTAACTAGAAGCACTGGGGACCTACCGCTCAATCTATGAACTGAAACGCTCGTTCTTTCCAAAGGTAAACTTTTGACCCATGAGATAAAGGTCTCAATTGCGGCATCCAAATATCCATTTTCCTCCCAATCCGAATCAAATGAAGGCGATAAAGCAGGAATCTCTATGAACTCACAAAGGCTTGGTAATGCTGACTCATCCCATTTTTTATCGATGAAATCTGAAAGTCTTGAAAAGTCTAAAGATTTCATAAATCAATGCCTTTCTTTTCTATTGTAAGCAATTACTAAAACTGATAACAAAGCCAAAGCGAAATTGAAACCAGGGATATTTCCATCTTCTGTAACTTCCTTAAGAATTTGCGAAGATGAACAGCCTTCAATATCAACTGATTCTCCTATTGGAGTTCCAGGACATCTATCGCTATCATCATCAATTCCATCGTTATCATCATCCATATCATTTTCATCTAAAATTCCATCGTTATCATCGTCCTCGTCAAACTGATCTACAATCCCATCATTATCTGCATCTGGATCTCCCTCTTCCTTCAAAATCTCATTTCTTTCGTCGTCAGTCAATGGAGTTGCTTTAACATAGGTTAAAACATCTGTTCCATTTTTATCATCCCAGACCCATTGAGGTATAAGTGCCTCGTAATGATTAGTACCGTTCATCTCAAATTCTACAACTATTCCGGTCCAGTCGAGGTGGCAGCGATTATCATTCAGGACTTTATCAAAACCCCAAACTTCTAAACAATCTTCAGGACCTGCCTCGTTAGGTTCTCCTTCTGCCCAAAACTCATTACTGAAATTTTCACCTGTTACCCATTCCCAGCCATCTGCAGGCTCCTGGTAATTTAGATTATCCATATTGTGAAATCCTCCAAGCCAATAAGATTGACCATCTAGCAATGAGAAAATCAACTCCGCCTCTTCCTTACTAGTTATAGTCGCAAGATGGCCATTGACTCCTTCATAGGTTAATGTTTCAGCGTATTCTACTGCTTCGTGCCAGTCATAAGCAGCATAATTTGGAAATCCTTGCCCAAAAGTTGCTTCCAATTTGCCTACTGTACCATTCTCAGCTGAAAATCCAATCCAGCCATAAGGAGGATTATAATAATTATCAGTTTCGTATGGCCAAACATTTGTACTTTCTGATACAATATTTGTAAAAACCTCACCATAACCTAGCCCAAAGTAGAAATTCGTTTCCTTACCTTTGAAATCTTCATCAGGCCATTCGAATGTTATGGTATGATTCCCGGGAGTATGGGAACTATTTGGAAAAGAAACATGCATCCATTGTCCAATCCACAATCTATTATCAGAGTTATCAGAAAAACTACCCAACAGACTTGAAGTAGGCCCAACACTCTCAAACTCCCAATCATCCCAAACTGCATTGATACCATTAATAGCAAGGATAGGACCGTCAGAAACTACTTCCTCGGGCTGATTATATTGATCATTTAGCATTTCATGATGAATCGCACTTATTTTTTCTGTTGATGAATCACTACTTTCAATTGATTCGTTTACGTTCACAATTCGTTGGGACATTAAACCTCTAGGAACGCCATCTATCATAGATTCAATTATGAAATTGTCACGAACCCAGCTTACCATATCCAAAGTGATTAAACTATTAAAAGTAGCATTTTCATTGATTAGAACTTTAGCTTTCCCATCATATGAAGCTGTTAAATTAGAAATAGTTGCTAATGCATCATCTGCATCTACAGTTCCATTAGCTACATCATCTAGTATGTTACTTACATCTTTCCTATATTGCCCATCTAAAATAAATAACTGATAATTTTTAACCAATAATTTTCTAAACGTTTCCGATTCTTCATTAGAGTATTCCCTTCGCATGTACACATGACCAGAAAATTCTTCAGTATCATTTTCATCATAATTCTTAAGATCTAATTCGTGTAAATTAAAATCATATTGCAAAAATGGTTGATATTCATAATATTCTTCATCGTATTCTGCGCTGTAATTTGGAGTGAAAAAAAGTACCCCAGAAACAAGTGACGCGACTAAAAACAAAGCTAAAAATACTCTTGACATAATTGTATGTTAGTCATACGGTATTTATAGAGTATTGCCAAACAAACTATAATAAGCGGAGTCGACCGTAAAATTCTATGGTACCTTGGTATCGCTCATATCTTATTCCTTTCGGACTAGCTTTTATCGCTTTTCTCATTATAACCACAGGAGGGTGGATTCGTATTAATGATGCTGGAGAAAGCTGCCCGGACTGGCCTACTTGTTTCGGTACTTGGGGTTTTGATGTTTCTGCAGATGAGCAAGAAGAATGGTGGAATGAAAATCCTGATGAAATAGACTCTAGAGGTGGAACTCATAGATACACAACTTATCAAATTTTTACTGAATGGGCGCACCGAGCGTTAGTAGGAGTAATAGGCATTCTTGTTGCTTATAGTCATTACACGGCTTGGTCACTAAGAGATAGTATCGGTACCAGAGTATACAAAATACATTTTGTATCTAGTATGTTCCTTATTATGCAAGCAGTTTTAGGTTACGTAACTGTTGATCTTGATAATGCGCCTTGGACCGTATCTTTACATCTATTTATGGCTCTAATTTTTACGACTTCGCTAATTACTGTGGGTTTTGTTTGGTGGCAAAATCAGGTTGGACTACCAGAGTACTTTAAAATTAGTAAAATCAGTACTAAATTTAAAAATTATATTTGGTATCTGTGCCTAATTGTACTTATACAATTAATGATAGGGGCGTATCTTTCAACTAGTTATCACAGAGCTGCTTGTGATATTGGATTTTACAAAGGATGGCCTCTATGCCAAGGTTCTGCACTGCCAACTCTCGAGCAATTTGGTATTATTCTAAATTATGGACATAGATTATCTGCAATTGTGGTGGGTTTTTTACTTCTGTATGTATTGAAAGAAATAAAAAGCGAACTAAAGAATTCAAACATTGAGAAATTTCTGAAGATAGCCAGTTTCTTTTACTTTGGAAATATACTTTTAGGTGGTTTGTATGTAGTCACAGCTGTTGATGGGGTGTTTCTAGGTTGGCTCTCGCTTCTACATTTACTTGTAGGGGCTTGCGTATTCCTATCACTAGCAACAACATATTTACTAATTAATTTAAGTGAATTCAAGGAAACAAATGTCTCAAACTAAACCATCACTACTGAAAATCTATTGGATTTTAATGAAACCTAGAGTCGTTTTCTTGTTACAAGTGACTGCACTTTGTGGAATTTTTACTTATGANTTTTAGTGAGGGATATAATAATGGAAGAAACTATGTTGATAGCATCTGGACGTCCTTAATCGTTTTACTTGGAGGGACAATGGCTAGTGGAGGATCTATGGCTGTAAATATGTGGTACGAAAGAGATATTGACCCCTTAATGGAGAGGACTGAAAATAGACCTATTCAATCTGGTTTTATATCTGCTGAGCATGCGTTGTTGTTCGGAATAACAATATCATGTGCAGGAGTCGCTCTTGTAACCTTTCTAACAAATATTAATGCTGGAATTTTGACTGNCTGCAAGNCGCTTTATTTTACACTGTAGTATACACCATGCTCCTCAAACGAAGAACTCCACAGAATATTGTGATTGGAGGTTTAGCTGGCTCTACTCCTCCTGCAATAGGATGGGCTGCTGCTTCCAATAACTTGTTTGAATTACTACCTTGGCTTATGGTATTGACAATCTTTCTTTGGACTCCTGCACATTTTTGGGCGTTAACTCTGTCTAAAAGACGCGATTATGGAGAAGCTGGAGTGCCAATGCTCTCAGTTGTGAGCGGCGAAGACACAACGAGAAAATACATTTTTCTATATTGCATATGTTTAGTGTTAAACTCAATTTCTATAATCGTAAATGGAAATACCGGATTAATATTTTTAATTTCAGGAATTAGTCTTTCTGTATACTTTGCATACCTTGCTCAAACATTGACAAAAACCAAATCTGAGGACGATGCGTGGAATTTATTTAAATTTTCAAATATGTACCTTTTCACATTCTTCATTTTACTTGTTTTAGATACTGCATATACTGTATAATCGTACTTATCTTTAATAATGCCATTCTATATACAAAGGATACTTTACTTTAAAAGGCAAAAAATGTCCATAATCAGTGACTTAATTTACTTCGATAACCCAGCGATATGGGATAGTTTCGGAGGCACCAGCTCGGGTATTGGTGGACTGACATGGCAAATGTTCATTTGGTCTGTAATTGTTGGACTCTTAGTAATCACTTGGCTGATATACAACTTAATTTTCTTTAGACACAAAGAAGGCGATCCAGAGCCGAAAGATGCTCTAAAAGCTGGAGTTTTTCCACATGAAAGGGGAGATGTTAAAATAGAATTAACATGGACAATAGCTCCACTTATTTTAGTAAGTTGGCTTACATTTCTATCTCTGGCTCCATTGGATTACATGTGGGATATTCCTGATAATGAAGAAGCTGACGTTACTGTAGAAGTTACTGCAGGATCTTGGTATTGGGGATTTGAATATGCTAATGATTACGAGAAACCCGACGAATTTACAAAATGCTCTTCTAACATCAATTGTCTAGAAGTTCCAGCAAACAGTATTATTCGTTTTAATGTTACATCGGTTGATAATTTGCACGCTTTTTACCTTCCTGACATGGGAATTAAACAAGACGCAGTTCCTGGATTGAATACTGCCACTTGGGTTGATACTAGCATTGTATCTGCTAGAGATGAACCTTACCGAATTTACTGTACTGAGTATTGTGGAAATAGCCACTCCCAGATGCTAGCTGAAATTTACGTAACTGAGGTTAGCAATGCTTAGAAGTAAACTGATAGGGCTAGGAATATTATTAAGCATTATTTTTGCTGTAACTGCAATTCCAACTGGAGAAACGAATCCGGGAGGAATTGATCCAAGTATAAGCACACTAGTAGAAGCAAATGGATGTAGTTGTCACAACATAGGTGACGGTGACATGAATAATCCGAACTCGGCAGTTATTCTAAATTTAACAATGCCTTCTAATTTTAGTGCAGGTGAAACTTACACTTTAGTTCTCAATATTTCAGGTGGACCAAATGACATTGCCCCAATGGAAAATGGACCTAATATGGGAGGTTTTATGTTGAAAGTTTCTACCGGAACTTTGACTCCTATTGATGATAACGTATGGAAACCAGAAGATAGTAGTTACTTAACTCACACAGGTGGAGAAGAAGGCCAAGGTGGTGACGGAAATAACTTAAGAGAATGGTAGCTTTAATTGGACTGCTCCAGACAGTGATTCTTTAGTTGCAAGAATTTATAGGTTTATGGAAATTCTGTTAACGGAAATGCTTACGAAGATAGTGGAGGTATGGGAAATAGTGGAGACTATTGGAATTCAGGAACATTCCTTCTAGCTGGTAAAAATGCTCAAATTACAGATGGAAGTGCACATNGGTGAACTTTCAGGGCCTAAAAAAGTAGTATACGGTTTTGGTATTGTTTTCNATAACTTTAGCTGTTGTAGTGGTTGGANTATCGAATGGTAGATCAAGATGAATNCATTCGAAGAAGTAATGAAGAGCTACTGGAAATGGATTTATCCNTTGGCTTACAACTACAGACCACAAATATATCGGTACCCTTTACATCGTAACTGGATTTGCTTGGTTCTTCATTGGAGGAATTCTAGGCCTATTAATTAGATGGCAATTATATGAGCCGCGTGTTGATGGTGACTTCTTAACTTATCAAGAATATAATTCTACATTTACAATGCATGGAACTAGACTATGATTTTCATGGCTGCCATGCCTATTATTTTTGGATTTGCAAATTACTTGATTCCTCTTCAAATTGGTGCAAGAGATTTAGCATTCCCAAGGCTTAATTCATTCGGTTATTGGCTACTTCCCACTGGCGGTATCGTATTGTACATGGGATACTTCACTGGAGGTGCAGGAGACGTAGGTTGGACTGGATATGCACCATATTCTTCAGGTGCAACTGCTACAAGGCCAGGTACTGATTTCTGGGTTGCAGGGCAATTAATGCTGGGAGCATCTTCAACACTAACTGCAGTTAATTTCCTAGTTACAATGCTAAGAATGCGCGCTCCAGGAGTTTCTCTAATGAAAATGCCGCTATTTGCTTGGTCTATCCTTGTAACTGTATTCTTACTTCTATTATCTATTCCTGTATTCACCGTTGCTTTAATTTTACTAATGGCAGACCGTACTTTTGGAAGTTTATACTTCTCAGGTCCAGACTCTGACCCAATTTTGTGGCAGCACTTATTCTGGTACTTTGGACATCCAGAAGTTTACATTGTTATTTTACCTGCTTTTGGCGTTTTATCTGAAATAATATCTACATTTTCAAGAAGACCAATTTTTGGATATACTTCTATGGTTTATGCAATGGCTACAATAGGAATAATTTCATTCGTAGTTTACGGACACCATATGTTCACTACTGGTGCTGACCCATTGTTCCGTTTCATTGTAATGCTGACTACAATGTTAGTTGCTGTGCCTACAGGAATTAAAATTTTCAATTGGCTTGCTACTATGACTGGCGGATCTGTAGTTCTAAATACGCCAATGATGTTCTCATTAGGTACAATAATTACTTTCACTATCGGAGGAATTACTGGAATTATTTTAGCTTCGATTCCATTGGATATCGCTTTCCACGATACATATTTCGTTGTAGCTCACTTTCACTATGTGCTGATCGGAGGAACTATGTTTTCCTTCATAGCTGGAGTTTACTATTGGTATCCTAAAATGACTGGGAAGATGATGAATGAAAGATTAGGAATTATACATTTTACAGCTACATTCATCACTTTCAACGCTGCATTTTATCCGATGCATAACGTAGGAATATCAGGTATGCCAAGAAGATATGCTACATATGATGCATCATTGACCGAATTAAATCAGTTCATTAGTATTTTCGCTATTCTATTCGGATTAGCGCAACTGATTTTTGTTTACAACGTATTTTACTCTTACAGAAACGGTAAAGAAGCTGGTGATAATCCATGGAATGGATGGTCTTTAGAATGGGCCACATCATCTCCACCTCCAGAAAATAGTTTCATTGAAATTCCTACATTACTCGATGCCGAAGAGGAGGCTAAAAAGAGTGAGTGATGGACACGAGGAGCACCATGCTCACATAGAAACTCCTGCGCCTTTCTTATTCTGTGTAGCCACTGCAATAATGTTTATTGGTTTAGTCATGGCTACTGCTGGCGGTGAAGGATAAAACTGGAGACACTGGTTACTGGTTTAAGTAATTCATCATAGGACTTATTGGTATTTTTACGGCATTTTTCATGTGGGTTCAGGACTATTGGAACCTAGAAGGCGAAGAAGACGAACACATAGAAACTTATCACAAGTTCTGGGATACTATTTCGACTCGAAAATTTGGAATGTGGATTTTCCTACTAACTGAAGTCATGGTTTTCAGTACATTACTAAGTGCATATTTGAGATACAGAGCATCAATGCCAGACTATTCTCCAGACATTGATTGTGGATTTATACTTTGTAAGATTGCTGGGTACCTGCTGCCGATGTTATCAGAAGTCACTTAATATTTGGAGTGATTAATACTATTTGCTTCTTCTTTTAAGCTAGTTTGACTGTTGTATTAGCTATTATATGCTGCTAGAAAACAATAACCCAAAAGCTGTTACTAGATATCTGGCTGTTACTTTTGTCCTAGGTGCTATGTTCCTAGCCCTAAAATTATGGGAATGGAATGAAATGAGACATTATAATTTCTGGGACGAATCTCACAACGGATGTGACGTTTTAGCAGGACAAAGTATCGCAGACCATTGTATTGCTCCAAAATACGCGAATGGATTCTGGCTTGATACTAGTATTGAGGGCAGTACTTTTTACATTACTACAGGCATGCATGGTGCTCACGTCTTTATTGGGCTAATTGCATTAGGATACTTGATTGCAAAATCAAACAAAGATGGATACAATGAAGAAAACCATGAAACTATTGAGCTATTTGGACTATATTGGCACTACGTTGACTTGGTTTGGGTATTTGTATTCCCATTTTTCTATTTATATTGAGGTAAAAAATGAGTGAAGAAACAAAAACTAAAAACGGCCACGATGAACACCATGACCATTCTTTCCCAAACTGGGTGACTTTTGGGCATACTGATGATCCTGTAGATGGATTCATCAAAATATTTGCGTGGCTAGTTTTTTGGACAATTCTAGAAGTATTGGCAATCGTTCAAGAATTTGATTCGTTTGCATTGAATATGCTAATCCTATTCGGAATAGCTCTTATCAAATGCTGGTATATTTGCTCATTCTTTATGCACATGACATGGGATCCGCCGTTAGTCTATCAGACTGCATCTGTACCTTTGTTTTTCTTAGCTGTCTTATTTTTGGCGGTAGGACTAACTACTCCTGGTGCAGTAGATGATTTGGCTACTATTTGTGGTTTCTAAAACTGAGTATATACAAATAAACCAAACATAGTCAGAATATAGTAAGGAACCAACACTGCTGCCCCTTCATAGTCTTTTGAGATTCTTTGACCTAACATTAGAATAGCTAGAGATCCTGCTGCTAAAATTAAGCCCATTATTGCATATGAATAATCATCGTAAAATAAGGCCATCAGCGACTACCAAATATTGACAAAAGACCTGATAATATTTCAAATATTGTAACTTGGATTAAACCAAATGTAGAAAAATTAAGCTAGTGGAGTCTTAGCAAACTTACCTGTAATGAAATCTAATTCACCTTCCCAATTAAATATTTTATCAAAGCCAGATTGTGTCATCACAATACCAAGAAAAACCGAAATACTCGCACCGATTATGCTAACGTAGCTAAATTCAAGGTCAAGAAATACTAAATTGTCGTCACCGAATCCTAATAGTGTCATACAATATAATCTGAACAAGGGTATTTGGGTTTAACTTATATTACAACATAAGAAGTTGAATGTCGTGGTAAACCGAGGCGTAAGTCCATTCTATTCCCCTCCAAACTACCCTAACATTACCTTCCTTATCTATAAGGTATAACTTATTAGAATGACTAACTCCATAATTAGCTACCTCTTCAACTGCTTCATTTTCAAACTCATATCCTAATAAGTCTGAAATAATAGACAACATATCGGTATCTAAGAAACGTTGGTTCTTGTTTCCCTAGTGCCCAAAATTAATCTATAACCTCAGCAAGTTGTTCAGAAACATTAATTGGAGATGAACGATTATCAATTCTGTGAACTAAATCATCATAAGACTCTCTGCCTACGAAAGTATCGACAACTTGTGGAAGGCCTGATGATAGATTTCCTTCTAATAAAACCCAACTTGGATATCTGCTCTCAAGTCCAAACTTAGTCATCATTGTCCCTTCTTCATCGAGGACGTAAGGCCAAGAAATGTTGTGCTCAGATGCGAAGTCTTCAATTGTAGAAATATCGTCTACGTTGCTACCTAAAGAATATCCACCAATCGATATTACATCAACTTGATCTGAATAATTTGCATGAAATTCTTTAAGATCAGGAATTTGTGCGTTACAAACTGAACAATCTGTATGGAAAAACTCGATTAATGTTAGGTTGTTGTTATAGTAATCTCTAGATTTATGTGTTGAATTGTCTATACCTGGTAATGTCCAACTTGAAGGGAATGTTTGAGATACATATGCATCTATAGCTTGAAGCGCAAAGTCTTCACTTATTATTCCTCCTGCTTCGTTGAATTCTTCTAATGCTAAAATAATATCATACTCTATGCTTCCTTGCTCAAATGAAACATTTAGATTACTGTAATTAGGATCGGTAATACATACATCTTTACCGAAATAGGTATCATTTGAATCCTGCATGAATCCAGGGTTACAATGGCATCCATCGTATCCTTCCATGTAATGCCCATTACCTGAGCAAGCTTCTTCATCGATGTCGACATATACTCTGTAATCTGCCCAAATAGAAACCATGTCTCCAAACGAATCGTTAGAAACGGATGTTAAAAATCTCCAGTCTGCATTATTATTGGCTGCAAAAGAGGCTAATCTTTCAGGCGTATCTCGCTCAGGGTCTACGGTTATTGTAATAAATTCTACAGACTCTCCATAATCATCACCCAATTCTTCCGATAGTTTTCTCAACTGATAAGTTAATGCTGGGCATATATCCGGACAATAAGTATAAACAAACGAAACTACCACTATTTTATCCTCGTACAATGTCAAATTAACAGTATCTCCATTTTGATCAACTAATGAAAAATCTGGTGCTTCACCTGAAGGGCAAATTTCCTCAGAAACGTCTTCACAGTCTTCACCCCAAAATTTACCTGAATCTCCCGAATTCGTAAGTGCATCTAAACAACCTGTTGATGCTAAGAACATAAAAACAATAAAAATTGTAGGAATACTTTGATTCATATTTTCACTCCACATTGAAACTTATATAAAATTTTCACTCGAGGTATTTTTCAATTTCTGCAGCCAATCGACTTTCTGATAATATGCCTGAGTGGCTGTAAACAATTTCTCCATTTTTGATAAAAGCTAAGGAAGGATAAGATGAAAAACCATAATCTCGCATCAGATCTCCAGAGGGGTCATATAAATGAGGAAATTGCATATTATATTCAATTTTGAAGTTTGCAATACTTGAAGCTGAATCTTGCCCATTCCCTAACTTGTAGCCACCTATTGCAAACATATCTACTTGTGAGGAGTAATTTGCATGGACATCGTTCAAAATTGGTGCTTGAGTCTGGCAAGCTCCGCATTTAGAGTTAAAAAATTCAACAATTGTTAGGCGGTTATTGTAATAATCTTCTGAAGCATAAACTTCACCTGACTGAGGATCTTCAAGCTCCCATTCTTCTGCACGAGGGTCGCCCATCTCATAGAAAAAAGCAAAATATACTCCTAATCCTACCACTAAAATAACTGCTAAAGGAAGGCCGTAGGTCCACAATGCATCATTAGCTGAGGCTCTCCTAGCTTGCATTTTATCTTTAAAATCTTTAGATGATTTTTTTTCTAGTTTACGTTTCCTCTTCGATGCCATTTTTGTTAATTAACTCCTTAATTTCACTACCATATTCAGTTATGCAGAAAAAAGTTGCTGCGATTGTCAAAACAAAAGCGACTACGCAAAAAGGACACCATTCATGAATTATGAATGCCTCTGCATAAGTTAGATATGAACCGAAAATAACACCAATAACTCCAGTGTAATTGGTAAAAGAATTTTATTGTAGTTAAGTACGTTACTAAGTCCTATGTTCAGATATCTATCTAAGGACAATCCAATTAGCATCAAAAAACCGACAACTCCCAACCAAGCGACTGGGATACCGAATAATTTTGCCTGATCGCTTGCGAGAACTACGCCACAATCTAAACCCGGAAGATTTTCTGTTGGACAGCCTGCCCCTTGGGATATCAAATGATGTAAATAAGACAAATATATCGCATCGATAAGGCCAACGAAAGAAATAAACATTATAATTTTCAATGACCTATCTTCCGATTCCATGCTCATTAAATGACAATATCATTAACATATAAATAAGTAACATTAACATCACTAAGTTCAACTAAATTAAACAAAGACATTTATTAGAGGCTTCATGTGGGTATTAGTGATATATTATGCACGGACCATCTGAAGGAGTAAGTGAAGAAACAGATGAAGCGAATTCTGCCGTAAAAATAGTTGGTGGAAACGTTTTCGTAGAGCTAGACCCTGACCATCCAGGATTCAAGGATGAAGGCTATAGATCAAGAAGAAATGAGATTGCTAAAATTGCACTTGAATGGAACGAAATGTCCATGGATGAAAGAAGATCAAAAAAGATCCCACATGCTCCATATTCCGAAGATGAAGATGCCGTTTGGGCTGCGATTATGGAAAGAATTACTCCAGTTCATGAAAAATACGCATGTAAGCAGTATCTTGAAAATGCAAGGAAATTAGGATTACCTAATGATAGAATACCACAATTACAAGAAGTCAGTGAGACACTAGAAGAAATGACTGGATTCAGACAAGAACCTGTCGGAGGTTTAGTTCACCCCAAAACATTTCACACTGCTCTAGCAAATAGAGTTTTCCTTTCAACACAATACATTAGACATTCATCAAGGCCTTTTTACACGCCTGAACCTGATGTTGTGCACGAACTTGTTGGGCACACTGCAATGCTAGGTGTACCTGAATGGGCTGAACTTAATGTTCTATTTGGAGAGGCTGATATGAGAACTGAAAGTGAAGCTGCAATCAATCGCCTTGGATCTGTTTATTGGTATGTTCTTGAATTTGGAACTTGTCGTGAAGAAGGAAACGTGAAGTCGGTAGGGCCTGGATTATTATCTTCGTTTGGTGAAATGGAACATGCATGTGCATCTGGTGAGGTTGAATATAGAAAACCTAATTTTGAAGAAATGGAAACTCTTGCATATGATGTTACGAAATATCAACCAATACTGTATGTCTGGGATTCATTTGAAGAGTTGTACGAAAAAACAAAAGAATTTGTGACAAATTGGGGAACTGATAACGACCCAAGAAAAGATTTACATCAATAATTTACTCTTCTTTGTAAGCATGTTCCTGTAACTTTTCTAAAGATACCATCTCTAAAGCAGATTCGTGAGTAGCTTCGAGAACTACGTAAGGCGCCATTCCTGAATCGTAAGCTTCTACCCACCTCGAAAGACAAAGGCACCACCTATCTCCTTCCTTTAGTCCTGAAAATCCCGGTGCTGGAGAGCTGAGGTCATTTCCTGCTCCTTTTGAAAATGCCAAAAAAACTTCGGTCATAACTGCACATACAACATGCCTACCATAATCACGTTTGTCTGTGTTACAACACCCATCTCTAAACCAACCTGTCATAGGATCTGTTGAGCAAGACTCTAACTTACCTCCTAAGACATTTATTGATTCTTCCATTCTACTTATCTCTATTTTCTCTTAAATTATCAATTATTGTGAACGCAAGGGCGGCTCTTTCATTTCTAGAAAAATCTGATTCTAAACTTTTTATCATTGATTTAATTTTGATTGATGACTCTGGATCTTCTTCAGCTAACTGCTTAGCTTGATTCATTTGTGCTTCATTAATGCAATAAACCGAATCTCCACCAAGTATTGATACTGGACTCAAAACCATTTTACACCGTAAAGCTTACGTCAACATTAGGTGCGGGATCGCCCGTACTAAAGCTTGATCCGCAACCACAAGATCCTTTAGCATTGGAATTTGTAAGTCTGAAACCAGGCTCTATCAAATCATTTGAAAAGTCAACAGTCAGTCCGTCTAGAAAAACCGAACTTACTTTATCTGAAACTATCCTAAGATTACCGTCTGTAAAGTAAACTTCATCCACTTCACTCATATTATCATCAAGTATTGCGTCGTAAGTATTTCCTGAGCAACCACCAGACTTTACTCCTATTCGTAGAAACGTTTCTTCCGATACGCCCATCTCGTAAAGTTTCGATTTAGCATTCTCTGTAACCTTAATGTCCATACATTTCTAGTTTTCAAGGAGATTTAATAGTTACTGTATACTAAACCGCTATAAACTAGCCAAAAATACGTATATTGTGAGAATTGCCGTTTTTCTTTTGATATTGATGCTTTTTGTTCCAAATGGGAGCTCTGAGGCAAGCCCTATGGAACAATCTTACCAAGGAAATCCTGTAGTTGTTATTAATCTAACATATGATGCAGGAATTGGTGGTGGTAACGATATTCAGGGAGATATTGTAATAGAATTATTTCATAATTGGGCTCCAGTGACAGTTAACAATTTTGTTAATTTAGTAAATCAATCATTCTATGATGGAATTTTCTTTCACCGTGTAATTGATGATTTTGTAATTCAAACAGGCGATCCAACTTGTACTGCGGTTGGGGCTTATCCTGCAAGCGACCCCTCATGCGGCAGCAATGGATCAGATGAGAATATTCCATTCGAAGCTAATGCAAATCTTACTCACATAAATGGAGCTGTGGGTATGGCTAGAAGTGTAGATCCTGACTCGGCTTCTAGTCAATTTTACATTTGTGATGGACCTCAGCATGGGCTAGACAACGGTAATACGTTCACAAGAATGACGACCCCGGATATGCTGTATTTGGAGTTGTAAGAGAAGGTATGGAACTGGTGAAAGCCGCAGCTCAAGTTCCTACATCCAATGACCCTCTCAATAGACCTCTCTACGAAGTTCACGTCAATTCTATAACTTTACAGGGATTTGTTAGTTCCCCTACAAATGAAAAGGAAAATGAAAATACACCAAGTATTAGTTTTAGCCTTTCCATCATATCAATAGGATTATTAACACTACTACGTAGAAATTAATTATTGGTATTCAATAATATTTCAAGGAAATGTAATCGGAATGCTGGCATACATAGTACCTGCCATGCTTTTCTTTTCTTGGATTATTAAGGAAGTTGAGGAAAACCTAGTAGAGAGAAAATTATACATTGCTTGTGGATTAGGTGTCGTTCTTGGTACAGGTGCAGACATTATTATGATTCTTGGAGGAATTAATACTTACAATGAAGACATTGGATATGCATCAAAGGTCTTAGTATCTCCCATTATTATTCTAATTTTCCTATTTATCGGAGTTAATAGGAAAACTTTCAAGGAGGAGAGGGGAGCTCCATACGTGGGATCCCCGGGTACCGAGCTCGAATTCGCCCTATAGTGAGTCG
>MIZB01000294.1_pt1 | contig 38037 bp, 37 predicted proteins | sample 888171 | NCBI WGS metagenome assembly MIZB01 (sample SAMN05440186, study PRJNA335308) | marine metagenome | isolation source: marine water
GAATACTCAAGCTTGCATGCCTGCAGGTCGACTCTAGAGGATCCCACAGCAAATTTTTAGCGTTACAGGTGCTATTAAAATTAAAGCTGTAACATTATCAATAAAGACGGAAATTACTGTGGTAAAAGTTCCTAGATAGAATACCAACTTCCAAGGGTCTCCACCAGATAATTTTGTAGCTTTTATTGCCACAAATTCAAAGAAACCACTTATTTCTAGCATTCCAGCAAAGATCATCATTCCCAATAGTAATCCTATGACGTTGAAGTCTATAGCTTCAAACAGATTATTTTCACATACAGCACCGGCTTCACCGTGACCACCTCCTGTACACCAAGTCAGAGAATTGTAGTAAGTTCCAACCAGGAGCATACCAACGGCACCTCCCCAAGCTGCTAAAACGCGATCGACAATTTCCCCTAAAATTAAAGCGAAAGCAATCAAAAATACCAGCAAAATTAAAATGGCTTCAATTGACCCAGTATCGGCTACATAGCTACTAGTTGCATCTGTCGACATAATTTAAATATTTAAAGGCAGGATTAAAAGCTTAAGCCATCCTATTCCATAGAGGTTCGGTCCATTTTTTTCTCAATTCTTCAATTGAAAACATGAGACTTTCCTTTTCATTTAATACAAAGTTCACATTTTTATTTACAGTTCCAATTTTTTTAGCAAAATCAAATCTTTTAGAAAATTCGCTTTCGAGTCCCGGTTTAACCTGAACGATCCATCTTCCATTTGATTCATTGAATAATTCTAAATCAGCTCTCATATCTCCAGATAAATTTATTTCAGCTCCAACTCCACTCATGCACATTTCAATTATTGCAAGTGCAATACCTCCGGTAGAAATGTCGTGGCATGCGACAACTTCGCCACATTCGATAGCATCAATTAGTTGTTCCATTCTGGGAATGAATGAGTCAAAGTCAGTGGTAGGTACATTAGGGCAATTAATGCCTAATGTTCTATAATACAAACTAGCACCTAGCTGTTGTTTATTGTCTCCTACTAGCCATATATCACCTTCATTCTTCAAATCACTCGTAACACATTTCCTGATATCATCAACAAGTCCGATTCCCATTAGCACTGGTGTAGGAGGTATTGCACCTTCAGCAGTCTCGTTGTATAAGCTAACATTACCTGAAACATAAGGAACGTCAACAGAAGTTGCGGCATCTCTAAGTGCATCGCAACTTGACTTAAATTGTCCCATTATCTCAGGCCTTTGAGGATTTCCAAAACATAAACAATCAGCTAATGAATCAATTTTAGCCCCCACAGAAGCCAAATTACGACAAATCTCTTCGACAGCGCTCATAGTGCCATGGTATGGATTAGCTTCCATCAAATGAGGGTTAATGTCTGTGGTCAAGGCAAGTCCTTTCCAAGAATCCTCTACAGGTTTTAATACAGATGAATTCGTCCATGAACTTCTTTACCGATTTTACCCTTGAATTGGTTTAATTGACTGTAGCGCCCCTGACCTCATGATCAATATTGCCTAATTACCCAGTCTTTCGAAGCAACCTCTGGATTACTGATAATTTCCTCTATTGTTTTAGATAAATTCAAAGGAAGTTCAGGTAATTCTACCGCTTCTAAATTATTAATTTCAGGTAAAGTATATGGCCGATTGTATACCGGTCCTCCGGTTGTAAACTCTAAGTCCAAATTCAAAATTTCAGTATTGTTAAATCTTACAATATTTCGTTTTTCTTTGATTACTTCTCCAATTGCAACAGCTTCGACGTCCCATGCATTACACCGATCTAGAACTGTTTGCACATCTTCAGGCTTAACAGTAAACATCATTCTTTCCTGAGATTCAGAAACCCAAATTTCCCAGGGTGCCATATTTTTTAATTTTAAATGAACTTTTTCCAAGTCAACTTTTGCACCGAAACCAGCATCTAAAGCAAGTTCACCTACAACACAGGAGAGTCCGCCACCTCCTAAATCTTTCATTCCAGTTAATAGCCCTAATTCATTCAATTCTAAGCATAAATGCATCAAAGGTTCTTTTGTAATGGGATCACCTAATTGAACAGCTCCAATATCGTCTTCAGATCCGGCATCTAAATCTCTAGAAGCAAAAGTAACGCCATGTATTCCGTCTCTTCCTGTTTTTCCACCTGCTAATATGTAAATATCTCCTATATCTCCAGCATGACTATGAATCATCAAATCTTTTTTTACAATACCTATGCATCCTACATTTACTAAAGGATTTCCAGTGTATCTTGGATGGAAAGCAACTTGTCCAGCAACTGTTGGAATTCCAACTCTGTTTCCGTAGTCTCGAATTCCTGCTACGACGCCGCCCATTAGATATTGTGGATGTTTAATCCCATCAGGAAGCTCATCGCGAGGCAAGTCTAAATTTCCAAAAAAGATAGGATCTACAAGCGCAATAGGTTGTGCACCCATGCACACGACATCCCTTAGTATTCCTCCAATTCCAGTTGCTGATCCTCCGTAAGGATCTAATGCAGAAGGATGGTTATGGGATTCTAATCCGACAGCATAATAATGCTCATCATCAAATTCCATAATGCCCGCATCTTCTCGTGCGATAACTTTTTTTGATGATTTTAACCCAAAAACAGTTTCTTCTAAAACAGGTTTAGAAGATTTATAGCAACAATGTTCAGACCATGCTTGATCGATAGCTTGTAGTTCAACATCAGTAGGCTTTCTTCCTTCTTTAGAAAAGTATTTTTTTACATTTTCCATTTCATCATTTAGCAAACCAAGCCCTAAAGATTTTACAACTTCATCCAAATCAGAATTCTCTAAATCAACATAAAAAACATTTTCCAAATTTTTAACAGGTTCAAGCATTTATTTTGCCACCGAAATAGAGTATTCATGAACTACTGGATTTGCTAATAATTTTTTACAAATTTCCTCTGATTCCTTAATTGCTTCAGCTTCGTTCTTGTCAATAATAATTCTGTAACATTTAACAGAGTCCACTTTTTTAACGCTGTCAAAGCCTAATAAATCTAGGGCTTTTTTCACGTTAACGCCTTCTGGATCAGCCATTCCTGATTTTAGTCCAACCTGTATTTCGATTTCAGTAGTCATAAAAGTCTAATGTAACAGATTAAGGCCAGAATAAAAATTAATCGGCATAATTTTAGAGTTAATATAGGAATCAGATAAGATTAAAATAGTCCAAAAGAAGTATAGCAAACAAGGTTTGAAATCCTGCAGCAATGTCGTCCAATAAAATTCCGTGACCTCCATGGAGTTTTTCTAAATTTCCGGCAGGCCATAATTTTACTACATCAAAAATACGGAATAAGATAAAGGATAAAATCCAAATATTATTTTCCATTGAAAACTGAATTAGACTCAATGAAGCAATTATGATAAGATATCCAATAACTTCATCTAGAACATATATCCCAGGATCGCCTCCGTACTTTTTTTCAGCCCAAGGAGCTAATATTAACCCAAAGTAGTACATTATAGGAATTAATATTAGTAAAGCATATCCTGCATTGCTTTCAAGATAATTATTTACTAAGAATGCTAGTACTACACCGCCCAAAGTTCCGAACGTCCCGGGAGCAATAGGTGCTCTTCCTAAAAAGAAGAAAGACAGATAAATTTCTTTGAATACTTCCTTATTCATTTTTAGCCTCAACCCAAAAATGATTCATTCTTTGTATAGCCGTTAGATTTCCTAAAATTGCCAGTAAAGCAACTACGATGGTAACGATAGTCTCCACATCCCCCATCAATTCGCCAATCAATAATCCCATTCCTAAAATAAACCACCTTTCGGGCCTCTCAATTAATCCAATACCTTCTTGTGAAACACCTAGTCTTTCGGCAGCTGCACGACAATATGATGTTTGAAATGCACCAATCATTGCAGCCATTGCCCACATTTGTCCAGAAATAAATTCAAGGCTTTCAATGGGCAAAGGATTTACCCAATCGCAAAGAATTAAGGCACTAAATGCGATACAATCAGCATATCTATCTAAAGTTGCATCTAAGTATCCACCTCTTACTGAGCTGGTTTTTGTCGCTCTTGCAACTAATCCATCGGCACCATCGAAAAGAGATGCAATCATCCCTACCAAAAATGCATAATAAATATTTTGATCGTATAATAGCAATGCAGCATACATAGTCAAAGCAACTCCAGAAATTGTAATATGATTCGGTTTGACGCCAAATTTACCAAGTCCTTTGGCTAGCGGATCAAACAGCTTTCCAGCAGCAGTTTTCAGAGTTTTACTAAGCATGGAAGTAAAATGACATGGGAGAGGCTCTTTTAGTCCCTTGTCCAATGAGCAAATAGCTTATGGACCGAGACCTGATAAAACAACAATTAGAATATGCGCTAGAAGGAACAAACTTTGACGACCAAGGGGAACTATACAAAGGTAAAGTTCGGGATAATTATATCAACGAAGAGACGATAACTATGGTTACTACAGATCGAATTTCTGCATTTGACAGAGTTTTAGGTACTGTACCATTCAAAGGTCAAGCTCTTACAGAATTAGCAGATTGGTGGTTTGGTGAAACTGCAGACATTGTAGCAAACCACATAATTAAGCGTCCACATCCTAATGTTTGGAAAGTTAAAAGATGCGAACCAATTCAAGTTGAGATGGTAGTTAGGGGCTATCTAACTGGCGTAACCTCAACATCAGCATGGACGGCTTACCAAAAGGGAGATAGGAATTTTTGTGGAAATGAGTTGCCAGACGGCATGCGTAAGAACGAAGCCTTTCCAGAACCTATAATCACACCGTCAACAAAGGCAGCACAGGGTGAACATGATGAATCCGTTGCACCATCTGAATTATACAAAAGAGGAGCAGTTGATCCTGGCCTTTACAAGGAGTTAGCACGTATTTCAATGAGATTATACGAAAGAGGAGTTTCTAGAGCAGCAGATCATGGAATGATATTTGTAGATACAAAATATGAGTTCGGAATATCTAACGGTAAAATAATGCTGATGGATGAAGTCAACACTCCAGATTCAAGTAGATATTGGATGAAAGATGATTATGAAGATAGATTTGAAAAAGGTGAAGAACCACGTAAGCTTGACAAAGAATACGTCAGAACCTGGCTTTCTGAGCAAGGTTTCACTGGAGATGGTAAGCCGCCTAAGCTTACAGATGAAATTCGAGTTGAAGCATCGGCAAGATATATGGAAGTAGTTGAAAAATTCACAGGAGAGCCTATGCAATTAGATGTAGGACCTGTAGATAAATCAATATACTCGATACTCAATCCATTTGCATATTAGCTGAATAGTCAGCTTTATATCATATGCTCGAGGTTTACAAATTCCTAGAGGCGTATTTAGTTATGAGTCAAAAGAAATCTAGACAACAAAAAAAGCCAAAATCAGAAATTAAATTGGCTGAAGAACGTTTTCAAAGTTGTGTAGTGAAAAGAAATAATTTCAATGACGAAGCCCGCTCCCTCCGGGATGAGCGAAATGCTTTACATGATCAAAGAGGAAAGATTATGGAAGAAATTATGAAGCATAGGGAAGAAATGAAATCAAATACTTCCGCTAAAGCTAAACACCAGAAGGTAAGAAATACAGCACAGGAAAAAGCTAAACAACTAATTTCAATAAAGCAACAGAAGCGAGGAAACAAAAAAGGTGGAAAGTCTCTTACCGATACAGTTCAGGCATTACATTCAGAAATTCTTAATTTAGAAAGAAGAAGAGAAACTACGGAAATGCCAATTTCTAAAGAGAGAGAAGTAATGGAAAAGTTAGGAATATTGAGGAGAAGTTTGGGAGAGCAAGAGAGCGAACTTGCAACTCAAGAGCATTTAAATTTAGAAGTATCTGAATTAGATGCTGAAATAGATTCAGAATTTTCTAAGGCTAATGATGAGCATAGTGAAGTTATAGTTCTGGCCAAGCTCAACAAAAAAATATACAAAAAGGTTAGTAACCTTATGAAAGAAGCTTCCCATTTATCTACAGAAGCAGATAAAAAGCATAAAGAATTTGTAAATGTTCGTAAGAAAGCTGACAACCAACATTCTAAGGCTATGGAAATGCTAGAAGCATTAAAATTACACAGAAAAACGGCTAATGAAGAAAGACAAGCCAGATGGAAAGTAGTTAAAGACCATAGAAAGAACATAAAGGATGAGTTGTATAATCCTAAAAAATTAGAATCTGCAGCAGATGATGCTTTACAGCAATTAATGTCTGGCGGTAAAATAAACCTTTAATGGACGCTATAATTCTCGCAGGTGGTTTTGCTAAGAGAATGTGGCCATTAACCAAGAATAAGCCTAAGCAACTTCTTGATCTTGCGGGGAAACCAATGCTTGATTATGTATTTGATTCTCTAGATAATCTTGATTTTGAAAGAATTATTGTTTCAGTAAATAATTTTTTTGCGCCTCAATTTCAAGAGTATTTATCGTCTAATTCTAAAGATAAGAAAATTGAATTATTTATTGAAGAAAGCAATAATGAAAACGAAAAATTAGGCGCTTTAGGTGCTTTAAATCTTTTATTTAAAAAGAAAAAGCTAACAGGTCCAGTTTTCATAGCAGGGGGCGATAATTTATCAGATTTTGATTTAATAAAAATGATCGACCTTTACGAAAAATCGAATTCGGATGTTATTGGTTTATTTGATGTTGAAGATACAGAATTAGCAAAATTATATGGTATAGCTAACCTAGAGGGGAACAGAATCATTGATTTTATTGAAAAACCTTCTTCTCCTCCATCTACGTTGGCAGCAACTGCTTATTGGCTACTTTCAGAATCAGGGATAAATAATTTTTTTACGTACATAGAAGGCGGAGGAGATAGAGATGCAATGGGTAATTTTTTAACTTGGAACGTTAAACGTAATCCAGTTTTGTCAGTATCATTTAATGGAAGTTGGTATGATATTGGTGGTTTAGAATCTTATTCAGAGGCGCAGAATTGGTTAGAAAAAAGACCTTAGGTTTTTTTTAGAACGGCTTTAGTGTTAAGTGATGGCTAGTGATTTATCTATACTTGCAGAAGTTCTTGTCATCAGTTCCTTAATTATTTTATCATTAGGATATTTTTTTTCAAGCAAGGCCCATATTATTTTTGGTAAGAAGTTTCCTGTAAAAATAGGTCACAATTTGAATATAATAGGTTGGTTACTTCTAGGTTTTTTTTGGTGGATACAAGTAGAGCATTACATTTTAATTAATGATCCAGCAAATGGTTTTTTCTGTGCATTAGCGATGCCGTTTTTCGGTTACTTGGCAATACATGAATATCTAAGTATACGTTGGAATGCTAACTATGAACCACTCAGATGGCTAGCTGCGATGACAGTTGTTGCTGGCGGAATATATTTTTTCGTTGAGCGAGTCCCTATTCTCTCAGGTTGGTTAATTCAAATAGTTGCTGAACAATCAATATGGATATTAAATTCATTTGATATTCCAACATCTTTAGGCAATTTAGATTACGGTGATGGATCAAAATATTACAGACCAGCTTCCAATCATGAAGAAGTTCAAATCGCCATTGAAGGTGATGAATGGCGTAATCCTGATTCAGTATCAGTAACTATTGTATTAGCATGTACGGCTTTACAAAGTATGATAATATTTGTGGGCGGAGTTGTTTGTACTAAGGCTCCTGCAGATAGAAGATTTTATGCATTTCTTGCTACAGTTCCTGCAATTTATCTTTTAAATTTAATAAGAAATGCAGTTGTTATTTGGTTAACATATGAGCACATATGGGGGGATGAAACTTTTTTCTATGCTCACAGCGTTTTAGGGAAAGTTGGGAGTTTAATTGCCTTGGTATTTCTAGCAATAGCAGTATTTCACTTTTTGCCAGAAATGCAGGATTCCATATTAGGTGTAATTGATTTACCTCTTAGAAAGGCTCCGGATGGCTTACGCGGACTTCCTTTTGCTAAAGGTATGCCTTCCCAAGTAGCATATCTCTTAGTTACTGGCCTGGTATTATTTCCATTTGGTTTCTTTTCAAAATCAGTTGAAGAGCAAGGTTTTGATTCAAATCTCCCTCTTGAAAGCATGTATACCTTATCAATAATTTTGTTATTAGTTTCTTTCTTTTTGTTGTATTTTTACCGAGACCCTGAAAGAAAAATTGAAGCTGGAATTGTTAGTCCTGCTGATGGTCTTGTACAAAGGGCAGAAATAAAGAGTGGAATGGTCCGCCTATCTATCTTTATGAATGTACATAATGTTCATGTAAACAGGTCTCCTTTTGGTGGGAAAGTTTTGTCTATTAAACATAAATCTGGAGGTTACCTTCCAGCTTTTCACAAGGATTCAGATAGGAACGAACGTCTGATGACTAAGATAGAAACCTCAATTGGTGTAATGAAGGTAATTCAGATAGCAGGAGTTTTAGTTAGACGAATTGTTAGTTACGTTAAACCAGATACAGAAGTTACCAAGGGTGAAAGAATAGGCTTAATCCATTTCGGTTCTAGAGTTGATCTATCATTTGAATCTGCAGGAATTAATCTTTTGGTTAAGGAAGGCGATAAAGTATTAGCTGGACAATCTTTAGCTATGTTTACACCATTATCAGATTTATCTACTACAGAAAAAATAGTTGAAGCTCCGAAAAGGCTGCTTTCAAAAATGAAGGCAACTGCAAGTGAGGAGGCTAAAAATGTTACCAATATCATTTACAATATCCACGATAGTGTCATAAATAGGAGTACGTTAGCAACAAAAAGGAAGAAAGAAAAATGAGTTTAATCCTCAAATGGTTTAGACCTTTGTCTCTGATTTCTTACGCCGATATGGCAACTTTACTAAGCGCTTCTTTGGGTTTTTTAGCAATAACATACATGATTGATGGTAATGAGAAAAGTTACATTGTAGGCATGTTAATTTTGCCTTTTTGTGCAATCATTGATGGAATGGATGGCGCATTGGCTAGAAAATTTGGTACCAAACATCATTATGGAAAATATCTTGACTCAATTTCAGATTCAATATGTTTTGGAATTGCTCCTTCTATTTTGGTTTATTCATTGTACTATGATTTAGACAAGGGCCCAGCAATAGATATTTTTGATGATAACTTTGACGTAAATTTCAGATATAACATAGATAATATAGTTGCAATTTCTTCAGCCTTATTAATTGCAATTTTAAGTATAATCAGATTAGCTAATTTCACTATAGGAGACCAAGGTAGTAATGAATATTTTTCTGGGTTACCTTCCCCTGGATTAACTATGTTTATAGTAGTAATTTCAATTAAGTATTCACAAATTAATGATTATAATAATATACTAATTCCCTTATCTATTGGTTTGGTTTCATTACTAACTGCATCAACCATACCTTATGCTAAAGCTAGAAAACAATTTAAATTTCCTATACTTTTTGGATTAATTGTACTAATAATAACAATAGTTCTTAGATATTTAGAACAAGTATTTTGGCTTACAATGTGGCCTTTAGCATTACTTTTGTACTTAGTCTACTTCTTGCTTTTACCAGTGCTAATTTTAAACAAATATTTTGATTAATTTTTCCTTCTGAGGACAATTAGTGCTAAGAGACCTACAACAGATAAGAATGAAGGTCCAGGAAGTAAAGAGTCTTCTCCTTCAGACGCAGTTTCTTCAGATATGATGTCGCCTTCAACTGTAACTGTTAAGGTTACCTGATCTAATATTTCAAAGACATATCCTCCACTTGAAGATTCACTTGCAGATAAAATATTCAGTGTGTATGTGTATGTTCCAGGTAGAACTTCTCTCGCAATTACAGCTAAAGCTCCCCAATCTAGCGTTTCACCAGCTTGAACTTTTAATGGATATAATTTAGTGTCGGATGGAGAAATAGCTAGTCTCCATTCTTTACTATTTTCATCAAAGTAAAGATCCGTATCTTTAGATCCGTCTGGCATAATCAATTCAAGTGCAACGTCTACATCAACAGTTCCCTTGTTTTCAATGATAAATCCAGCAGATGCAGTTTGTATTTTAGAAGCTTCAATTGTGATTTCAAAATTTGCTGAATCTAAACATAGGTTGCTCAAATCAGCGAAGCAAAGAGAAACATCTTGAATTTCTTCAATTGGAGTTTGAACAACTATATTTGATATAGATTTTGCTAATTCATTGCCATTGTCATCAAAAATTAATATTTCTAAGCGATATGTTGCATCAGATGTTCCTAATGGAACATTCACGGTTGCACTTACAGCTTTAGCTTCATCAACATCTAAATCAAATGTTGCAGGTTCTAATACAATCCAGTTTCCAGCTTGGCTTTCAGCAACTACTTCTATAGATTGCTTTCCGTTTCCGTCACTCAAAATATTAAACATGATGGTATCAGATTCGCCGGGAGCTACTGTTCTTAAGCCAGATCCTTCTCTTCGTAGAGTTACACCAGTTTCTAATTCTTCTACAGAAACTCTGATTGTTTTATCATCTTTTGCAGTTTCGTCACCTCTTGAAGTGGCTTCAACTTCAATATACACATTTCCATCATCTTGGTCGTCAGGAATTGAGATTATTCCATTAACAGTAGCTTCACCATCTGCTCCAATAGTAATTCCGTTTTCTTCAAATTGGACCCATTCACTTTCATCTCCTAAAACTTCAAGATCAAATGTATCGGTTTCATCCCCGTTGTTGTATATCGTTACACTAAATTCTACATCTTGTCCAGCTACAGATTCAGTGTTTGTTGGACTTACAGATATTTCCACTTCATAATTTGTAGGATTATCCGTCACATCTATAGTTAAGTCTAAGGTTTCAGTAACGTCTCCGGCAGTTAGAATAATAGTTAGATCATATAAGTCATATTCAGCATCATCTGGTATAGTTATCTGCAGTTCAATGTCTTTACTTTCATTACTTTTCATTTCCATTTGATTTGTCATAGATCCCCAATCTTCAGCAGATCCAACCATATCGAGATAGAATGTATCGGTTCCGGAAGCTGAGTTTTTGATAACAATATTAAATTCTAATTTTGCACCTGGTTCGCCTTCTTTATCTTGATTAAAAGTAGATATCTCAGGCAGGTGAACCATTTCAACATCTAAATCAATTTCTTTATCATCATTCCTATGATTTTCGTCTTCTTTTGTAGTTTCTACAATAATTATGTATTCACCAGGATTATTACTTTCCCATTCCCATTCTAATGTTTCTTCTTCACCAGATTCTAATGGTCCTGTTATCTGTTGATTATTAGTCCAGACTTCGTTCTCTTGAGAGTCTAGAATAGTTGCTTTAACATCAATCGCTGCCTGAGTATCTGAGCCATAATTCTTTATTATGCTTGAAAACGAAATGGTTGAATTTTCTTTTGCCTCGGTTTCTAATTTGAGTACTTTAACTCCAACATCATCTGCAGCTGCAGAGGCTCGTAACCAGTCAAGAGCCCTTCCTACCATGTCCTCACGATCGTTCGAAGTATTAACCTTACCAAATGTAAAAGGAGAAACAATTAGTCTGTAATCTCCATCATAATGTAAAGACATGTTGAAAACCTGTGCAGCGTCATCCCAGTTTTCCATTCCATCTTCCATATCGTCAGATAAATGACTTGTGGTTCCTCCGTTAGAAGTTAATTCAACATCATCAAAATACCAACCTTCATAAGTGTCAATAACTCCATCAGCTCCAAATCTCCATTTTAATTTTACATCTTCACCTGAGAAATTTGTTAGATCAAATGTAGCTTGTACCCATCCTCCGGATTGTCCGTAGTAACCAGGTTCTCCATCTAAGCCGCTAACTGACTGAGCAGGATATCCTCCATTAGGCTGTATAACTTCCCACGTTTCTCCTCCATCAGTGGTAATTTGTACGTTTCCTCCATCGTAAGCATAGCTTTCACTTTCAGTATCATAGTAGTGTTGGAATGATAGCTGAGGACTGTTTCCAAGAGCGAATTCATCTGAAGTATAAACTGAATAGTCCCATCCATTACCATATTCTCCGTCGCCTTTGGATTCATCCCCTATCCACATCGAATGAGTAGGGCTATTCGCTTTTCGATTTGGATCACTAACGGTATCTACAATATGCCACCAATTACTTCTATCAGTATAAAATGCACCAATGGCTTCATCGTTAGGTCTTATCCAATCAGCATAGTCAGAGAAATATATGCTTGTATCTCCCATACTATATTCCGCATCGCCAAATATTTCATCTCCATCTACTCCGATTAGTGGATCAGGCGTTCCAACATCGTTTCTAATGTAATCAATCTTAAAATAATCATATTCAAAATCACCAGCCTCTCTTGGCCCGTCGCTTCCGTTTAATGCAGTTAAAAATTGTTGCCCCATAATCCAAAGACTTCCGCCTTGATCTAGATATTCACTGATACATTCTTGCCAGTTAGTGATATTTCTTTGATTATGATCGCCTTGAGTCCATATAACTACATCATAATTATTCATTAAATCTAGTGTAGGATAAGGCCCCAGTTCACCAAATGAGCCAAGTTCACTATCATAAGGCATAGTGTAAACATCATATCCTCGGCTTTCACCATTGGTGAAATATTCTTGTAGAGCGAATTTTAGGCGGCTATCTATTTTATCTACATTATAGTAGTTGTTATATCCATTATTTTTACCGAAATTTGCATCGACTAACAGAACTTTGTCTCCGCCTTCTTCTGAATAATAGAATGGAGTTGCGGAGATGTCACTACTGTCTTCAGTTTCAGGATCATCTCTACTTGTCACAGTTACAGTAAAGGAATGTTCATTTCCAGTAGGTTCCAATGTAGGAGCAATTACAACTACGGTAAAGTTTTGACTTGAGCCTGAACTTAAATAAATAGAATTTACATGAGAAATAATTTTCCAATCATCTTCTTGTTCAGAATCTAAGCTTATGTCGTAATATCCACTATTTTCTCCAGTATTTGTGGCTGTAAAATTGAATGCTACAGATTCGCCAGATAGTATATCTTTTGCTTGTTCTTGTACTGCTAAAGCAACATTATAGCCACTTTCAGCTATATCTATATTTTCTTCTTTTGGATTATTACCGGCTCTCTGATCTCCAGATAATAATGTTTCTACTCTTATTGTGTAGGTGCCTTCAGGCCCACCCTCCCAAGTCCATTCCAATGTAGAATTATCTTTTGATTCAAGCGTATCAATAGTTTGGGTTTCGTTGTAAACTTCAGTACCATCGTCTCTCGTTACTGTACCTCTTATTTCAAAATCATCTTGATCATTTGTTCCAAAATTGTAAATTTCAGAAGTAAAGGTTACAGATCTTCCTGGTTTAGCTGTGCTAGGCGAATCTAGTTCTTTAGTTCCAACATCGTTAGGTATTGGCGGAAGACTATAAACTGCAAAATTATCAACATATAATCCCTCAAGTTGAGTGAAGGTATTAGATTCAAATCTGAGTCTGAATGAAACATCGTCTTCATACTCACTTACATCGCTTTCAAAATAGAGCCATCCATTTTCGTCAGCTCCATCATATTCGCTAGAGTAATCTCCATCATCTCCGGGGAAAGTTTCTAAAAGTTCCCATTCGCCAGATTGATTTATTTCTAGGTTAACAAAATCATTTGGACCGTCAATTGCAAACCATATCATAGCAGACACATATTTTTCAGCACCGTCGCCGATGTCAAATGTAGGAGATTCAAGAGAATCATTAAGAGATGCACTGTAAGTTTCAGTACTTGGGTTTCCTAAATACCACGAATAATCTTCAGAATAGGATTTGTTGCTGTAGTAATTCCACTCACTTTCAACAATGTCGGCCATCCAGTCCCCGTCGCCATCTTCAAAATCATCTTCAAAGTGAGTTTCAGTTCCACTGTTAACCTCAATATTATCAATATACCATCCTTCATAGGCTTCTACACTTGAATCTGTTCCAAATCTGAACTTGAACCTCACATCTTGATTAGTAAAGTTTGCAAGACTAAAGGATGCAGTTTCCCAATCAGCAGTGTCTCCTTCGCCAGAAGTTCCGGTGTATCCTGGTTCATTATCCAATCCAACTACGGCATCATCAGGATATCCACCATCAGGGTTGATTACTTCCCAAGTCTCCCCGTCGTCATTGTAATTTGAACATTACCTCCGTCCCAACTAAATTCAGTGCTATACCAAATATCAACGGACATCTGTGGATTAGTCTGACCAAGTGTGATTTCTTCACTTGTATAAACTGAGAAATCCCAATTATTGTCATATTCTCCATCTCCCTTAGATTCATCTCCAACCCACATTGCATGAGTTGGACTAGAAGCTTCTCTGTTACTATCCTCGTCAGTATCGATTAAATGCCATGGATTGCTTAATGATTTGTAATTAGTCCACCCATTGACGCCGCTTTCCATGTCATCACTAAATTCAACATCGACACTTCTCATCATTGAATCAATGATATCATTTTCTGGAACTTCATCATTATCATCTATTACTTTAGCTTCAAACCAAAAAGTTCCGTAATCATCAGTTTCCCATTCCCATGTGAGTGTTAAGCTTTCACCTGGAGCTAAATCTTCGACATCTTTGTTTCCTAAATTTTCAACAACGTTTCCGGCCCCATCGTAAATTTTACCGCTAACTTCAGAATTCATAGTAACATCTCCACTATTTGTGACAATTACGCTCATTTCTCTTTCTTCATCTTTCTCAGCGATCATCGGAGTAACACGTGCGTCTTTTACTTCTAAATCATATGTAACATAGGTATTGACTTTGATAATCTTCTCATTATTTTCCTCTTTTTCATCATTTGAAATTGTAGCCTTACTCTTTATCTGATAAACAATAATCTTCATCACCTGGAGTATCCCATTCAAACTCAACAAAAGCACCGGTGCCGGAATCTAGCGAAATAGTTTCTGAATCAGTAAATGTGTATGAGTTATTCAAACATGTAATTTCTAATGAAACTTGAATACTATCTTGGTCCTCAGTACCTCTGTTTCTTACTGTAACATTTACAATGTTTTCAACATTAGGTTCAACAGTATCTTCATCTTTAGGTGTATTAAACCTGCTTAAACTTACATCATCTTCTAGTTGTTCAACAAGGTATTCAACAACGTTTTCCATAAATTCGTCCCTATCATCACTACTCGTAATAGAACTAAAATCGATAGTCATGAATACTAATTTGAATTCATCTTCAGTTCTAATGGTTGAAATATTGATAGTCTCCATTTGAGCTTAGAGACTTTTTCAAATCCGCTTCTAGGGTTAATATCGTCTGCAAAATCTGAGCTTATTGCATCAGCATTGTATTCTATTCCGTCAGAAATAGGATCATCGTCTACGCCGTATACTACTGCAGGTGTTGCCCTGTCATTATCTGCATAACTAACTCCAAGATAATCATGTTCAAAGTCACCAGCGCTACGATCACCGTCTGACGTATCAAAATCATACAAAATATCCATTCCTATCACCCACATAGCACCTCCATCCTCTAGATATTCGGCGACATTTGATTTGTCATTATCTGTAAAAGTTACATCAGTGTCTCCACTTTGGTAATCAGTTCCACATACCCAAATAATCATTTGATATTCGGATAAAACATCTATTGCAGGAGCATCAGCACTACTATTGACTCTTATTATATCATATGCAATAGGAGTAGTAAGGTTGTCAAGAGCATTGGCATAGTATGAGTCAGTTTCAGTCCTCGAGCCACCATTATTTCCGCTGTTATCATCATCTAAAAGCAATATGGGTGGATATGAAACGGTAATATCTTCAGTTTCCTCATTATTATCTTCGTCAGATTCAGTAATTTGCTCTTCTTCATCAACAATTACTTTAATTTTGTGAGATCCTCCCACTGCAGTCCATTCAGTTTCAGCGTCTGCAGTATTTCCGCCGGGAATTGTTATTGTTTCTTTAGCAATAAAGTTTCCATCATAGTAAAAGCTAACATTTGTAGTTACAGTAATTAGTCCACTAGTTCCCCCATCATTTGCGACCTCTGCGGTAATAGTTATCTCATCACCTCCTGTAGGTGAATCGTCACTAAAACTTATCTCATTTATTGATAAGTCAGGATCATTTTCATCAGCTAATGTGTTCATAGCTGAAAGTGGTAGCATCAGCATGGCTAGCAAGAAAGCAGTTATTTTACGAGACATATTTCTCCGTAGTTGCCTAGGCCGTATAGATATAAAGGTGTGTTACACCCTACGGGTGTAAATTCTATGCAATAATTTAGAACCACTTTCTAGAGGTTTTTTTTCGCTTCCTTTCCATTCATTTCCTATCTTTGGGAAGTAAATACAATTCTCTCCGGTTACGCTATCAGGTACAAGAGTCATATCTATACAATCTGCTAAATCCATAGCCTCTTTGTAAATTCCAGCTCCTCCTATAAACCAAATATCTCCTTCGCAAGTCTCTACAGCCTCATCTATACTTCTGAAGCATTCTACTTCTTCAAGTGAACTCCTTGTTATTACAATATTTCTTCTTTCAGGTAGGGGCTTTATTGGTAAAGATTCCCAAGTATTTCTGCCCATAATTACAGTCTTTCCAATAGTAAGTCTCTTAAATCTCTTTAAATCTTCAGAATAATACCAAGGAATTGTATTATTTTTTCCAATAACTCCCTCAGGTGACGTTGCTACTAGTATTCCTCTCATACGGCAACTTTGAAAGGTATAAACGGTTCAGGATTGTAATTTTTCAATTCAAATTTTGACATTATAGTTTCAGTATCTTTGTCTAATAAATCCATTACATCTTCTAATGTTTTTATACTTGAATCAATTTTAAGCTCAGGTAAAGGTTTTATTTTTCTCTTAGTCTGTTCTATCAGGCCAGGAATGTGGTCATATTCTTCCATGCTTCCATCAGCTTTCTTTGTATATATGTGTGCATCAACTAAAGTATGTCCAAAAGTTCCAACTTTCATGTCTGATAAGTGCGCAAAAAGATGTAATAAGAATGAATATCCAGCAATGTTGTAAGGAACTCCTAGGGCGACGTCACAACTTCTTTGAGTCAAGTGAACGCATAATCTAGGTTCTCCGATTTTTATCATATTGAACATTAAAAATGAATAATAAATGGCATGGAGGTAAACCACTGGTTTGAGCATTTCCTGGAGCCCAAGCAGTTATTACCATTCTTCTGCTATTTGGATTCTTCTTCAAGGTTTCTAAAACATACTTAACTTGATCATTGTATTCATCTTTCCCATGGACCGGAAATTTCCTCCAAAAATTGCCATAAGCACTAGGCACAAATCCATCTTCATCGGCCCAGTGGTCCCAAAACTTACAACCATGCTTTTTTAATAGCCCAATATGCAAATCTCCAGACAAAAACCATAAATTTTCTACAACAATATTCTTCCAGGAAATTTCTTTTGTTGTCAGCAATGGAAATCCTTCATTTAGGTCGATTGAATTAGTTAATATTAAATGCTGAAATTGTGTCGACACCAGTTCGATTTTCCTTTCTAGTTCCTACGTTTTAACACTTCATTTAACTAAGTCAAGATATTGTTTCACATCCTCCCATTAAAGTGGCCCTAATAAACGGTCTTAATTTCTTTTAAGTAAAATTATATATAATTTAGTGCAGTAGGTGTATTGAATGCCATTTCGAATTATAGACCATGAGTCAAATGAAATTTTGCTAGAATCTCCACACGTCTCAGATTTAATTGAATACATTGATAAACATTCGGATGAGTATCTTGTAAAAGAATTAACAATTTCCTAAGTTTTTTACAATAAAATAATTAGCTAACTAAGATTTCTACGCTTTCAATAAGTCCGATATCGTTTTCTGTTACTCCACCTTCATCAGAAGTAGTTGCAGTGATTCTAACAGCGCCTTTTTTGTAAATTAAAATTTCAGGATAATGACCAACTTCGCTAGCTAATTTAGCGACGTGTTGAACGAATGTTGCAGCAGATTCAAAACTATCGAAAGCAAATTCTTTGNCGCAGACATCGGTAGACATCGTCANNTACTCCCANTCCGTCCATACCGTTTATGGCGTTAACNGACNATCATTATCTTTCAATACTGCACTCATTTCATATNCTAATAATACGATGCTATATACGGTTTCACCTAATTGANTTTATAAACATATTTTTAAGTGTATATTTGTGAGTACTTCTTCGCCNAAAGGCATTTGGACTTCGTCAAGACTTTCCATTTGTCAGAATATTTGGATTTTTTCTGTCTATATTTACAATGGCAGTAATGCGAAGTACAATCGATAAAATAGTTCCAAGTCCTTACTATTCTATAACAAATAGAAATACTGGAGAAGACTATATCANTTTTCACAGACGATGCTATTTGGATGTTAATTTTAATGTCATTCGTTATTTTTCTTACACTTACATTCATTATTCCTATAGTTCTCTACTTTCGTGGTTTAAGTAAATGGGAATGGGATCCTACCACAGTTGTATTCTGGTTAATAATTACTTGGAGTTTATCATTTTTCTTCACGGAAATAGCTGAAACAAATTCCACAATTGAACCTTTATTTTTAGTTTTAACAAAAATATCCGATGGCTCTTTTGTAGTATTTACGACAGTCTTTGTTTTACGAGCTTACAGTAATTATCTAGTTCCATTGATTTCAGATTGGATAAATGTTGGTAAATCAGATACTCAGTATGGTCCATTGTTAGATATCCTTGGTTCAATTTTGATAATAGTTTTTGGTATTACAAATTTCTTATCAACATTTAACGTTGAATTTGGAGTTTTGGTTGCAGGAGTAGGTGTTGTTGGTTTAGTTATAGCATTAGCAGCTCAAGATACTCTTAGTAATTTCTTCTCAGGAATTCTTCTTTTGCTTGATCAGGGTTTCAAGACAGGAGATATGATTTATTTTAATGATACCTATTGCCTAATTAGGGAAATAGGCCTTCGTTCAACAAAAATTTATGATATTGTAAACCATGTAATCATTATAATTCCAAATAATGCTTTAGCTAATCAGAACATATTAAATCTTACAAAGCCAGACAGATACTACAGATTAAGAATTGAAGTTGGAGTTTCTTATGATTCTAATCCCGATGAAGTAGAAGCTGCATTGTTAGAAGTTGCCAAAGAAAACTCAAGTATTGAGCACGATGACCCTACTAGAAAGCCTCTAGTTAGGTTCCAAAACTTTGGTGATTCAACATTGAACTTTGCATTAGTTGCATGGATTAAAAATGTTATTAAAATGAGGCAAATAAATTCGGATCTCCATCATCAAGTATTCGCAAAGCTTAGGTCTAAAAACATAGTAATTGCCTTCCCACAGAGAGATGTTCATTTATTTCACGAAGGAGATTCTCAGCCCAATTCAGTAGAAAAAAAAATAAATACAAATACTGAAGAACGCCAGGAAGTAGTCGCTAAAGCTTCAATGCCAGATGAACCTAATGAAGTGTCTGAATTAGTCGAGGATTTGCCTGATATTTTAGATGAAACTGTTGATTTAGGCATAGACAAAGATGAAGAGAATATGGCTATGACGGCACTTATGGATGAGCTTAATCTTCTTAAACAAGAAATGAAAACAATAAATGATCAAAATTTGGAATCAGAGAATGAAGAAATTAAGTCTCTCAAAAGTCAATTATCGCAAATGGAAAAGAATTTTAAAGATAGTGAGAATGAAGAAATTGAGTCTCTTAAAAGTCAATTATCACAAATGGAAAAGAATTTCAAAGATAATGATAACGAACAGATAAATTTACTAAAGAATGAAATCAATTCTTTAAAGGCAAATTTAAAGGATAGTGAAGATACCAAGCCAGAGGATAACGTCGAAAATATTAAATCAAAAAAAGATGAAGAAGATCTGGCTGAAGCACAAAGGTTAATTGAAGAAATCGAATCTCGTAAACTAGATTAGTTTATTCATTATTTTCAAACCAGATAGGGGGCGTAAACAAATCATCAGCCACTCTATCAATAATAGGTAAAGATAAAACACTATTCTGATTTGTTCCTATAGTAACATAGCCACTACTTACAGGTGAGGGGATGTAATCATCATTTGTTTGCGTTATGACTAGTTCTAGTGCGTTTCCAGCAGGAACTACTACATCCATTGCAAACATTTGCATTTTAGCATTTACAGTTCCTGTAACCGTACAAGGCTGTCCACATTCTCTTCCACCTTCATGATATCTAAGATCCATTACTCCGTGTCCCAAGTGAATTCCTCCGGCAATTGCTAATTCAATGTATAAATGTCCTGAAGTTTGCCCAGGAGGTATTGTTACGTCTACATGGAAAGTAGGCATTCCAGATATCCGAGTTTCATTTTCAAAAATTTCAGTTTCAAGTGTTAATGTGTTTGTAGGTCCAACTATCCCGTTTCCCGAAACAACATTCAATCCTTCACTTATAGGTAATTGTAGGAACTCTCTGTCATTTGCTGGCCATGTTTGCTCAACTCGCCATCCACCTAAGTTATCTTGCATTTCTACATGAAGTGCAGGTTTCATATTGCCTTCATACAAATAGTAATTGAACCATTCTAACAAATCTTGAGCCCAATCATATCTTACAGACATAGGGTATGCTTCAGCACCTCTGCCGGCTGACATTCCATTATGATCTCCAGGCCTATCTGGGTAGTGATGCCCCCATTGACCGAATAATCCTTTGATTTCAAATCCAGCTTGTTGTAATTGTTTATAGGCTGGAAATGCCATATGTGGATCAACATTCCAATCTTGCATTCCATGTATAAAATAAATTGAACCGTTGTAATTTTGAATCGTTCGTTCTAGAAAGTGTCTGTCTGTCCAGTAAGTATTGCCTGCGTAGTTTACCTCATCTCCAGCTAAGTATGCAGCAGGGCCATTTGCGTAGCCTTCAGCATATCCTCTGCATACAGTTTGCCAATCCTCACTGTCACCATCCCATCCAAACGAGCCGTAAACTCCATTATGCATGGCCAAGCCTCTTGCTTCCATAGATCCATTTCTCCACATTAAATCGTGGACTCCTATCAATCCAGATATAGGAATTATAGTTTTTAGATGCGGATTTCCAAACATGGCAGCCTGCCAAGGTGTTGTTCCATCGTATGATTTTCCAACTATTCCTACGTTACCATTGCTCCAATCCTGGGTTCCTAGCCAAGTTACGGCAGCATCAATTCCCATCTGTTCGCTTAGCCCCATAAAGTCCATACAATGGTTTGACATTCCAGTTCCAAAAACAGAAACCTGGGCAACGGCATATCCATGAGGAACCATATTTTCAATTAAAAATTTACCAAGGCGGTTTGCAGGTGTTAACGCATCTACATCTCCATCATCGTAGTAAGGCCCGACGTCAGCAATTACAGGAATTTTAGTTCCGTTAGGGACGTCTGGTAGCCAAAGCCCAAGATGAACTTGACAGTCATCAGTTATTGTACATCCTAATTCGCTGCTTGGCAAATCAACATCAATAAATACACTTTCAGGACCTAATGTACCGTATTGGCCAGACTCTAATGTATAGCTATATGATCCAGTTGTGTTGAAATTTTGATTTATTCTTTCCCAAACAGGAACAAGTCCACTATCGTTTATTGATGAATCTTGCTCTAGGGTTTCATCACTGTTTATGTATAATAATATTGGAGATATGATCAAAATTGCCACAGTAATTATTGTAAAACTTCGTTCATCCATTATTACACAAATTAAACCTAGGTTTTTACCGATTTCTTTTTGTTTGATTCATGCGAGGTAGTCTCAATTTAGCTTGATGAAAAACGGCAAAAGAAACAACTAAGAATCCCAAAAGTGAAACAAGTGGAACTATACTTGTATCATATATATCATAATGTATTTCCTCTAGAGCAAGCGTATTCAGGAATGATAAAACCAAGTAGAGAATAGCAAATCTGCTTGCAATTCTGGCACCTTGTCTTCTCTTTATTCCATATGAAATCCACATTGCTGCACCTCCAAGAAATAGAACCGTTGAGAATCCAAAAGATGCAAGAATAAAGAAATCAAATACAGACAAATCATGTACTTCTTCAGTTACTAGTAATTTCCAAAATTCAATTGCCCCTCCATAAAAAAGTCCAAAACCTGCAGAATAGTATGGAGCTCCCCTCTCCTGCTTGAAAGTTTTCCTATTAACTCCGATAAATAGGAAAATTAGAATAATAATGGGAGATACTAAGACCTTTGATGCATATCCAATGTCTTCATTGTAAGTATTAATTCCTCCAAGAATCATAATAATGTCTGCACCTGTACCGAGAACGACACCTAATCCACAAGCAATGTATAATTTTCTCTCTACTAGGTTTTCCTCAACTTCCTTAATAATCCAAGAAAAGAAAAGCATGGCAGGTACTATGTATGCCAGCATTCCGATTACATTTCCTTGAAATATTATTGAATCCATAATTAATTTCTACGTAGTAGTGTTAATAATCCTATTGATATGATGGAAAGGCTAAAACTAATACTTGGTGTATTTTCATTTTCCTTTTCATTTGTAGGGGAACTAACAAATCCCTGTAAAGTTATAGAATTGACGTGAACTTCGTAGAGAGGTCTATTGAGAGGGTCATTGGATGTAGGAACTTGAGCTGCGGCTTTCACCAGTTCCATACCTTCTCTTACAACTCCAAATACAGCATATCCGGGGTCGTCATCTTGTGAACGATTACCGTTGTCTAGCCCATGCTGAGATCCATCACAAATGTAAAATTGACTAGAAGCCGAGTCAGGATCTACACTTCTAGCCATACCCACAGCTCCATTTATGTGAGTAAGATTTGCATTAGCTTCGAATGGAATATTCTCATCTGATCCATTACTGCCACATGAGGGGTCGCTTGCAGGATAAGCCCCAACTGCAGTACACGTTGGGTCGCCTGTTTGAATGACAAAATCATCAATTACACGGTGAAAGAAAATTCCATCATAGAATGATTGATTTACTAAATTAACAAAATTGTTAACTGTTACGGGAGCCCAATTATGAAATAATTCTATTACAATATCTCCCTGAATGTCGTTACCGCCACCAATTCCTGCATCATATGTTAGATTAACAACAACTACAGGATTTCCTTGGTAAGATTGTTCCATAGGGCTTGCCTCAGAGCTCCCATTTGGAACAAAAAGCATCAATATCAAAAGAAAGACGGCAATTCTCACAATATACGTATTTTTGGCTAGTTTATAGCGGTTTAGTATACAGTAACTATTAAATCTCCTTGAAAACTAGAATTGTATGGACATTAAGGTTACAGAGAATGCTAAATCGAAACTTTACGAGATGGGCGTATCGGAAGAAACGTTTCTACGAATTGGAGTAAAGTCTGGTGGTTGCTCAGGAAATACTTACGATGCAATACTTGATGATAATATGAGTGAAGTGGATGAAGTTTACTTCACAGATGGTAATCTTAGGATAGTTTCAGATAAAGTAAGTTCGGTTTTTCTAGACGGACTGACTGTTGACTTTTCAAATGATTTGATAGAGCCAGGTTTCAGACTTACAAATTCCAATGCTAAAGGATCTTGTGGTTGTGGATCAAGCTTTAGTACGGGCGATCCCGCACCTAATGTTGACGTAAGTTTTACGGTGTAAAATGGTTTTAAGTCCAGTATCAATACTTGGTGGAGATTCGGTTTATTGCATTAATGAAGCACAAATGAATCAAGCTAAGCAGTTAGCTGAAGAAGATCCAGAGTCATCAATTAAAATTAAATCAATGATAAAAAGTTTAGAATCAGATTTTTCTAGAAATGAAAGAGCCGCTCTTGCGTTCACAATAATTGATAATTTAAGAGAAAATAGAGATAAGTAGAATGGAAGAATCAATAAATGTTTTAGGAAGTAAGTTAGAGTCTTGCTCAATAGATCCTATGACAGGTTGGTTTAGAGATGGCTGTTGTAACACAGACAAACGTGATTATGGTAGGCATGTTGTATGTGCAGTTATGACGGAAGTTTTTTTGGCATTTTCAAAAGGAGCAGGAAATGACCTCAGCTCTCCAGCACCGGGATTTTCAGGACTAAAGGAAGGAGATAGGTGGTGCCTCTGTCTTTCGAGGTGGGTAGAAGCTTACGATTCAGGAATGGCGCCTTACGTAGTTCTCGAAGCTACTCACGAATCTGCTTTAGAGATGGTACCTTTAGAAAAGTTACAGGAACATGCTTACAAAGAAGAGTAAATTATTGGTGTAAATCTTTTCTTGGGTCGCTATCAGTTCCCCAGTTTGTCACAAATTCTTTTGTTTTTTCGTACAACTCTTCAAATGAATCCCAGACATACAGTATTGGTTGATATTTCGTAACATCATATGCAAGTGTTTCCATTTCTTCAAAATTAGGTTTTCTATATTCAACCTCACCAGATGCACATGCATGTTCCATTTCACCAAACGAAGATAATAATCCAGGCCCTACCGATTTCACGTTTCCTTCTTCACGACAAGTTCCAAATTCAAGAACATACCAATAAACAGATCCAAGGCGATTGATTGCAGCTTCACTTTCTGTTCTCATATCAGCCTCTCCAAATAGAACATTAAGTTCAGCCCACTCAGGTACACCTAGCATTGCAGTGTGTCCAACAAGTTCGTGCACAACATCAGGTTCAGGCGTGTAAAAAGGCCTTGATGAATGTCTAATGTATTGTGTTGAAAGGAAAACTCTATTTGCTAGAGCAGTGTGAAATGTTTTGGGGTGAACTAAACCTCCGACAGGTTCTTGTCTGAATCCAGTCATTTCTTCTAGTGTCTCACTGACTTCTTGTAATTGTGGTATTCTATCTTTAGGTAATCCTAATTTCCTTGCATTTTCAAGATACTGCTTACAAGCGTATTTTTCATGAACTGGAGTAATTCTTTCCATAATCGCAGCCCAAACGGCATCTTCATCTTCAGAATATGGAGCATGTGGAATCTTTTTGGATCTTCTTTCATCCATGGACATTTCGTTCCATTCAAGTGCAATCTTAGCAATCTCATTTCTCCTTGATCTATAGCCTTCATCCTTGAATCCTGGATGGTCAGGGTCTAGTTCTACGAAAACGTTTCCACCAACTATTTTTACGGCAGAATTCGCTTCATCTGTTTCTTCACTTACTCCTTCAGATGGTCCGTGCATAATATATCACTAATACCCATATGAAGCCTCTAATAAATGTCTTTGTTTATTTTAGTTGAACTTAGCGATGTTAATGTTACTTATTTATATGTTAATGATAATGTTGTCTAATGAGCATGGAATCGGAAGATAGGTCATTGAAAATTATAATGTTCATTTCTTTCGTTGGCCTTATCGATGCGATATATTTGTCTTATTTACATCATTTGATTTCCCAAGGGGCTGGCTGTCCAACAGAAAATCTTCCGGGTTTAGATTGTGGCGTAGTTCTCGCAAGCGATCAGGCAAAATTATTTGGTATCCCAGTCGCTTGGTTGGGAGTTGTTGGTTTTTTGATGCTAATTGGTTTGTCCTTAGATAGATATCTGAACATGGACTTAGAACGTACTTACTACAATAAAATTCTTTTACCAATCACTGGAGTTATTGGTGTTATTTTCGGTTCCTATCTAACTTATGCAGAGGCATTCATAATTCATGAATGGTGTCCTTTTTGCGTAGTCGCTTTTGTTCTGACAATCGCAGCAACTTTTTTCTGCATAACTGAATATGGTAGTGAAATTAAGGAGTTAATTAACAAAAATGGCATCGAAGAGGAAACGTAAACTAGAAAAAAAATCATCTAAAGATTTTAAAGATAAAATGCAAGCTAGGAGAGCCTCAGCTAATGATGCATTGTGGACTTACGGCCTTCCTTTAGCAGTTATTTTAGTGGTAGGATTAGGAGTATATTTTGCTTTTTTCTATGAGATGGGCGACCCTCGTGCAGAAGAATGGGAGCTTGAAGATCCTCAGTCAGGTGAAGTTTATGCTTCAGAAGATTATTACAATAACCGCCTAACAATTGTTGAATTTTTTAACTCTAAATGCGGAGCTTGCCAGACTCAAGCACCAATTTTGAACGATGTCCATGCAAATTACTCCTCACAAGTAGATATGTTTGCAATAGGTGGCTACAAGTTAGGGAATGGGCAAGATTCAGCTTCAAGTATTGCAAACTTCAAAATTGAATATAATATGCAATTTCCTCATTTATATGACCCCTCTGGAGATCTGATGCGAGATTATGGTTTTTCATCTTATCCTTCCTTAGCTTTTATCAAAAATGGAGAAATTGTTTACAGCCACTCAGGCATATTATCAGAAAGTCGATTGGCTGCAGAAATTGAAAAATACCTCGAGTGAAAATTTTATATAAGTTTCAATGTGGAGTGAAAATATGAATCAAAGTATTCCTACAATTTTTATTGTTTTTATGTTCTTAGCATCATCAGGTTGTTTAGATGCACTTACGAATTCGGGAGATTCAGGTAAATTTTGGGGTGAAGACTGTGAAGACGTTTCTGAGGAAATTTGCCCATCAGGTGAAGCACCAGATTTTTCATTAGTTGATCAAAATGGAGATACTGTTAATTTGACATTGTACGAGGATAAAATAGTGGTAGTTTCGTTTGTTTATACTTATTGTCCGGATATATGCCCAGCATTAACTTATCAGTTGAGAAAACTATCGGAAGAATTGGGTGATGATTATGGAGAGTCTGTAGAATTTATTACAATAACCGTAGACCCTGAGCGAGATACGCCTGAAAGATTAGCGTCTTTTGCAGCTAATAATAATGCAGACTGGAGATTTTTAACATCCGTTTCTAACGATTCGTTTGGAGACATGGTTTCTATTTGGGCAGATTACAGAGTTTATGTCGACATCGATGAAGAAGCTTGCTCAGGTAATGGGCATTACATGGAAGGATACGATGGATGCCATTGTAACCCTGGATTCATGCAGGATTCAAATGACACCTACTTCGGTAAAGACGTATGTATTACTGACCCTAATTACAGCAATCTAAATGTTTCATTTGTGCAAGGAAGTATAGAATACGATATTATTTTAGCATTGGAAGAATTTAACGAAGCTGGAGGAATAATAAGCGAAGATTTTGCACTTCAAGCTATAGATGCTTATGTATCTCAAACTTTCCCTTCAAGTTGGTCATTGCCTGGCGTAGATAATACAACATACAAATCTAGAGATTATTATAACAACAACCTAACATTAATTGAGTTTTTCCATACAGATTGTTCAGTTTGTAATGCACAAATTCCTGATCTCAAAGAGTTTCATGCCAACTTTTCAGGTGAAGTTGACGTAATATCGATTGGCGGATATTCACTAGGTGGCAATGTAGATGATATTTCTAGCATTGAAGAATTTGCATCTGAGCATAATGCTTCATGGCCCTATGTTCTTGATGAAGAAGGGACAATGATGACTAAGTTTGGACTCGAGAGCAGGTATCCTAGTTGGGTCTTATTAGAAGGAAATTTGTCATCGGGGCTTCCACAAGTAGTTGATACATTTGTAGGCAGAGAATCTTATGATGATTTAATTCATAGAATAGATAATCGTTCATCTCCAATTAATGTCTCTGAACAACTTGTTGAGGTTATAGATTATTTTGGACACTGGAAACAAGACCACGTTTCTGGTACAGATATGTTGTCTATTATTTCAGATTTATTAGGATATGAATTCGAAAATGATACAGTTGAAGAGGTAGCTAATTATGGAGTTAGTCATTCTAATAAGTTATACCTTATAGACAAGGAAGGTAATGTTAGAGTAGTTTGGAGAGGAATAGAATGGACTTATGCTTCGGTTTACCATGACATTCAACTTCTTATGTTGTAATATAAGTTAAACCCAAATACCCTTGTTCAGATTATATTGTATGACACTATTAGGATTCGGTGATGATAATTTAGTATTTCTTGATCTTGAATTTAGCTATATTAGCATAATCGGTGCGAGTATTTCGGTTTTTCTTGGTATTGTGATGACACAATCTGGCTTCGATAAAATATTTAATTGGGAAGGGGAATTAGATTTTATTACAGGTAAGTTTGCTAAGACCCCACTAGCCAATTTTTCTACATTTGGTTTAATCCAAGTTACAATATTTGAAATATTATCAGGTCTTTTGTCAATATTTGGTTCGCTGATGGCCTTATTTTACGATGATTATTCATATGCAATAATGGGCTTAATTTTAGCAGCAGGATCTTTAGCTATTCTAATGTTAGGTCAAAGAATCTCAAAAGACTATGAAGGAGCAGCAGTGTTGGTTCCTTACTACATTTTGACTATGTTTGGCTTATTTGTGTATACTCAGTTCTAGAAACCACAAATAGTAGCCAAATCGTCTACTGCACCGGGAGTAGTTAGCCCTACCGCCAAAAATAAGACAGCTAAGAAAAACAAAGGTACAGATGCAGTCTGATAGACTAATGGTGGATCCCATGTCATGTGCATGAAGAATGAGCAAATATACCAGCATTTGATAAGCGCTATACCGAATAGAATTAGCATATTCAATGCAAATGAATCAAATTCTTGAACAATTGCCAATACTTCTAGAATTGTCCAAAAAACTAGCCATGCAAATATTTTGATGAATCCATCTACAGGATCATCGGTGTGTCCAAAGGTCACCCAGTCTGGGAAAGAATGATCGTGGTGTTCATCGTGGCTGCTTTCAGTTTTTGTTTCTTCACTCATTTTTTTACCTCAATACAAATAGAAAAATGGGAATACAAAGACCCAAACCAAATCTACGTAGTGCCAATATAATCCAAATAGCTCAATAGTTTCATGGTTTTCTTCATTGTATCCATCTTTGTTTGATTTTGCAATCAAATATCCTAATGCAATTAGCCCAATAAAGACGTGGGCACCATGCATTCCTGTAGTAATGTAAAAAGTACTGCCTTCGATACTAGTATCAAGCCAAAAGCCATTTGCGTACTTTGGAGCAATACAATGATCTGCGATACTTTGTCCTGCTAAAACATCACATCCATTATGAGATTCGTCCCAGAAATTATAATGTCTCATTTCATTCCATTCCCATAATTTTAGAGCTAAGAACATAGCTCCTAGGACAAAAGTAACGGTAAGATACCTAGTGACTGCCCTTGGGTTGTTGTTTTTAGCAGCATATAAGGCTAATACAACAGTCAAACTGCTTAAAAGGAGAGCAAATGTATTAATCACTCCAAAAATCAAGTGACTTCTGATAACATCTGCAGCAGGCACCCAACAATCTTCAAAGTATAATCCACAATCAATGTCTGGAGAATAGTCTGGCATTGATGCTCTATATCTCAAATATGCACTTAGTAATGTACTGAAGACCATGACTTCAGTTAGCAGAAAAATCCACATTCCAAATTTCCGAGTTGAAATAGTATCCCAGAATTTGTGATAAGTTTCTATGTGTTCATCTTCTTCACCTTCTAGGTTCCAATAATCTTGAACCCACATGAAAAATGCTGTAAAAATTCCAATAAGCCCTATGATGAATACAAACCAGTAACCAGTATCTCCAGTTTTATCTTCACCGCCAGCTGTAGCCATGACTAAACCAATAAACATGATTGCAGTGGCGACACAGAATAGGAAAGGTGCAGGAGTTTCTATGTGAGCATGGTNGCTCANTCGTGTCCATCACTCNACTCTTTTTGGCCTCCTCTTCAGNCGTCGNANGTAGAGTAGGAATTTCAATGAAACTGTTTTCTGGTGGTGGAGATGAAGTAGCCCATTCTAAAGACCATCCATTCCACGGATTGTCTCCAGCTTCTTTACCATTTCTGTAGGAGTAAAATACGTTGTAAACAAAAATTAGTTGTGCTAAACCGAATAGCATTGCAAAAATACTAATGAATTGATTTAATTCAGTTAATGATGCATCATATGTAGCATATCTTCTTGGCATACCAGAGATTCCTACGTTGTGCATCGGATAGAATGCAGCGTTGAAAGTGATGAATGTAGTTGCAAAATGTATAATTCCTAATCTTTCATTCATCATTTTTCCGGTCATTTTAGGATACCAATAGTAGACTCCAGCTATGAAAGAAAACATAGTTCCTCCGATTAGTACATAGTGGAAGTGAGCTACAACGAAATAAGTATCGTGGAAAGCGATATCTAATGGAATCGAAGCTAAAATAATTCCAGTAATTCCTCCGATAGTGAAAGTAATGATAGTACCTAACGAGAACATCATTGGCGTATTTAGAACTACAGATCCGCCAGTCATAGTAGCAAGCCAATTGAAAATTTTAATTCCAGTAGGCACAGCAACTAACATCGTAGTAAGCATCACAATGAAACGGAATAATGGGTCAGCACCTGTGGTGAACATGTGGTGACCGTAAACAACGAATGAAATTATCCCTATTGTGGCCATTGCATAAACCATAGAAGTGTATCCAAAAATTGGTCTTCTTGAAAACGTAGAGATTATTTCAGATAAAACGCCAAAAGCAGGCAAAATAACAATGTAAACTTCTGGATGTCCAAAGTACCAGAATAAATGCTGCCACAAAATCGGATCGGAGTCTGGACCTGAGAAGTATAAACTTCCAAAAGTACGATCTGCCATTAGTAAAATTAAAGCAACTGTGAATACAGGAATAGATAACAGAAGTAAGAATACAGTCACAAGGATAGACCAAGCAAATAATGGCATTTTCATTAGTGAAACTCCTGGAGCACGCATTCTTAGCATTGTTACTAGGAAATTAACTGCAGTAAGTGTTGAAGATGCCCCCAACATTAATTGTCCTGCAACCCAGAAATCAGTACCTGGTCTTGTAGCAGAAGCACCTGAAGAATATGGTGCATATCCTGTCCAACCTACATCTCCTGCTCCTCCGGTAAAGTATCCCATGTACAATACGATACCGCCAGTAGGAAGTAGCCAATAACCGAATGAATTAAGCCTTGGGAATGCTAAATCTCTTGCACCGATTTGAAGAGGAATCAAGTAATTTGCAAATCCAAAAATAATAGGCATGGCAGCCATGAAAATCATAGTAGTTCCATGCATTGTAAATGTAGAATTATATTCTTGATAAGTTAAGAAATCACCATCAACACGAGGCTCATATAATTGCCATCTAATTAGTAGACCTAAAACTCCACCAATAAAGAACCAAGCAAATCCAGTTACAATGTAAAGGGTTCCGATATATTTGTGATCTGTAGTTGTTAGCCAAGGGTAAATCCATTTCCAGTAGCTTTTCATTACATCTTCGAATGATTCATCTTGGTCGACCATTCTATATCCAACTACTACCACTGCTAAAGTGATGAAAACAATACCAAATCCGTAAACTACTTTTTTGGGCCCTGAGAGCTCACCATGAGCACCGCCATCTGCAATTTGAGCATTTTTACCTGCAAGCAGGAATGTACCTGAATTCCAATAGTCTCCTGAGTTTCCTGCATTATCTGAAGGATTTTTAGCGTTACCATTTACTGAGTTTCCATATACCATGAAATTGGCCACTACCGAATCGCTGTCCGGCGCTGTCCAATTGAAGCTCCACTCTCTCATGGTGTTTCCTATTTGGGTATGTGTCAAGTAGCTAGATTCGTCGGGTTTCTGTACATTCTCATCAATGGGTGTCAAAATACCCGTAGAAACTTTAAGCATGAATCCACCCATATTCGGTCCTTCAAGCATTGGGGCAATATCATTGGGCCCACCAGATATGTTAAGTTTTAGAGTATAGGTTTCACCTGCAGTGAAATTATCGGGCATTGTTAAATTTAGAACAACCGCCGAGTTAGGATTATTCATGTCACCATCACCTATATTGTGACAGCTACAGCCGTTTGCTTCGACTAATGTGCTTATGCTAGGATCAATTCCACCTGGATTTGTTTCTCCAGTTGGTACTGCAGTTACAGCAAAAATAATGCTTAGTAATATTCCTATACCTATTGCTTTACTTCTAAACATTATTAACCTCAGTAACATAGATCTCAGCTAACATCTGAGAGTGGCTATTTCCACAGTATTCAGTACAGTAAATTCTGTAAGGTTCGTCTCTGGCTGATACCATGCTAGTGTCAACCCAAGTAGCTGTATTCAATCCAGGAACTGCATCTTGTTTGATTCCCATATCAGGGAGGTAAAAAGCATGCAAAACGTCCTGAGATGTAATATTAAAACGAATGATACTATTTGCTGGAACTTCTAGACAATTGATATTAGAAGAACATTTTGTAAATTCTTCGGGCTTTTCATAATCATTAGCGTACTCAAACCCCCAATACCAAGATCCTGCAGTGACCTCTACTGTAACATCAGCGTCTTCGGTGTCAGGAATATCCCACATGTAATCCAAAGGAGCTAGAGATAGGAAAGTAAGCCAACTCACTAAAATTAGCGGTGCGATTGTCCATGTTAATTCAATTTTAACATCTCCTCTTTCGTGGGGAAAAACTCCAGCTTTCAAGGCATCCTTTGGTTCAGGGTCGCCTTCTTTGTGTCTAAAGAAAATTAAGTTGTAAAATAGCCAAGTGATTACTAAAAGTCCAACGATTACAGACCAAATAAACATTTGCCATGTCAGTCCGCCAATACCTGAGCTGGTGCCTCCGAAACTATCCCATATTGCTGGGTTATCAAAGTAAATTAAGTCACTGATTATGGACATTTTTTGCCTTTTAGAGTAAAGTATTCATTCTATATAGAATGGCATTATTAAAGATAAGTACGTTTATAGCTCGTATGCAGTATCTAAAACAAGTAAAATGAAGAATGTAAAAAGGTACATGTTTGAAAATTTAAATAAGTTCCAGGCATCGTCCTCAGATTTGGTTTTTGTTAAGGTTTGGGCAAGGTATGCAAAATATACAGAAAGACTAATTCCCGAAATTAAAAATATTAATCCAGTATTTCCATTCACGACTATAGAAATTGAGTTTAACACTAAACATATGCAGTATAGTAAAATGTATTTTCTGGTTGTGTCTTCTCCACTTACAACGGAAAGCATTGGAACTCCTGCCTCTCCATAATCACGTCTCTTAGATAGTGTTAAAGCCCAAAAGTGTGCGGGAGTCCAAAGAAAGATCGTAAGTACCATGAGCCAAGGCAGTAATTCAAACACATTATTGGAAGCAGCAGCCCACCCTATTGCAGGAGGAGTAGAGCCGGCTAAACCTCCAATCACAATATTCTGTGGAGTTCTTCGTTTGAGGAGCATTGTGTACACTACTGTGTAAAATAGAGCACTTGCAGCAGTCAAAAAACCAGCATTAATATTAGTTAGAAAGCTTACAAGAGCCACTCCTGCAAAGGATATTGTTATTCCGAATAGCAATGCGTGCTCAGCAGATATAAAACCCGATTGAATAGGTCTATTTTCAGTTCTCTCCATCAAGGGATCAATATCTCTTTCATACCACATATTTACAGCCATAGACCCTCCACTAGCCATTGTCCCTCCAACTAAAACGACTAAGGACGTCCAGATGCTGTCTACGTAGTTTCTTCCATTATCATATCCCTCACTGAAGTCATAGGTAAAAATTCCACATAATGCAGTCACTTGTAGCAAGAAAACGACCCTAGGTTTCATTAAAATCCAATAGATTTTCAGTAGTGATGGTTTAGTTTGAGACATTTGTTTCCTTGAATTCGCTTAAATTAATTAGTAAATATGTTGTTGCTAATGATAGGAACACGCAAGCACCTACAAGTAGATGTAGAAGCGAGAGCCAACCTAGAAACACTCCATCAACAGCAGTGATTACATAAAAACCGCCTAAAAGTATGTTTCCAAAGTAAAAGAAACATGCTATTTTAATAAATTTTTCAACGTTTGAATTATTAATTTCCCTTTTTATTTCTTTCAAGACATACAAAAGCAAAAAACCTACGATAATTGCAGATAATCGATGTCCATAATTTAGAATAATGCCAAATTGTTCAAGAGTAGGTAACACAGAACCTTGACATAGAGGCCATCCTTTGTAAAATCCGATATCACATGCAGCCCTATGATAACTAGTCGAAAGATATGCTCCTATCATTAGCTGTATTAGTGTAATTAGACATAAATACCAAATATAATTTTTAAATTTAGTACTGATTTTATTAATTTTAAAATAATCCGGTAGACCAACCTGATTTTGCCACCAAACAAAGCCAACTGTAATTAGTGAAGTAGTAAAAATCAGAGCCATAAATAGGTGTAAGGATACCGTCCAAGGTGCATTATCAAGATCAACAGTTACGTAACCTAAAACAGCTTGCATAATAAGGAACATACTAGATACAAAATGTATTTTGTACACTCTGCTACCAATACTATCTCTTAGCGACCAAGCAGTATAATGACTATAAGCAACTAAAATACCTATTACTCCTACCAGCGCCCTATGTGCCCATTCAGTAAAAATTTGGTAAGTAGTATACCTATGAGTCCCACCCCTGGAATCTGTTTCATCAGGGTTTTCTTTCCACCATTCCTCTTGTTCATCTGCAGAAACATCAAAGCCCCAGGTGCCGAAACAAGTAGGCCAATCCGGGCAGCTTTCTCCAGCATCGTTAATACGAATCCAACCTCCTGTTGTTATTATCAGAAAAGCGATGATAGCTAGTCCGAATGGGATAAGATATGAGCGATACCAAGGCACCATAAATACTACCTCAGGCTTAGGTTAATTATACTTTGGTGAGCAATATTCTATAAATAAGGCAATCCTAACCCAATTATGTCAAGAACATTAGTGTCTTTACTTTTAGCCGCGTCAATGGTTTCGGGAGTATTTTTCTTCACTATCAATAATAGCGCAGAATATGACGAAGATTTCTACGAAGATCAGCCATATTTATCATACGACTTACACATTCACGAATTAGAGATTAAGCGAATTGAAATGTGTATTAACGATTCAGACTTTAGAATTCATAACGATTGCCACTTTGATTTTGATTTTCCAGAATCTATTACCTTGACTTGTTTAGGTGGCGATGCTGGGTGTTTGAACGCTGAAAACACTACTTATTACCACAATCCACAGCCATTTAGTGAGCATGTATACTCTTCTAATAGTTCTATAATTTATTTGAAAGAACGAGATGAATATTTTTCATGGAGGACCGCATCCGCATCATCTTTCAACTTCACCAATCCGGATCATGAGAATTACGGTAGCGGTTGGACAGATTTATTTTGCGGATACAAAGATTATGTTGATATTTTAGATTGTTATTCTACTGAAGTTTTAACTGGAAACCCTAAAGTTAGGTACTACTCACCAGTAGTTAACTGGGGAGACGATCCGGAGTCATATTACCCAGACTTTAGTGGTTCAGTATACATGCGCCGGGAGTATTCATCTGAAGAATCACAGCAGTTTAAAGATTTAATGATTAAAAGTTATAAAATTTCAATGCTGGATAAGGAGTATACTCAAAATATTCTTACTGTATTAAATGAAATAGCTGAAGGTACTGTAGAAACTGAAGAAGGTTTAGATAATATTTCTAATTTGACTTCCTCTTACGATGGTAAAGCTAAAGCATTTTTAGATTATGAAATTACAGCGAGTGATATCGTTACAATTGACATGATTACTTGGGTTAGAGATAATTTTGTCATGGATTCACTAATCGATGGTGTACCTAGAGGCATAATGCCTTTAAGATTAGATAACGTGAACATGACAATCGAAAGTGAAGAAGATGTGTATTGGAAGCTTGATGTGATTGAAAATGAAATAATGAGAGATCATTACGAGATGGACAGACTAACAGATGGAGGTCCTACATTAGAAATTGACGGAGTTCAAGCAGTTTGGTCAAATTGGGAATTTGAGAGTGTAGGTCCAACTTCAAGTTTATTGAGTGATTCATCAGATCAAGATAACCGTCTATGGATAGGACAAAGAATGCATATTGATTTTCCTAACCTAACTCATACTCCTGGTGAACATACAATAAAGTTCGAGTGGCCTGATGAGAATTTTACAGGTCAAGAGACTAACTTTCATGTAAGTTTAGGATACGGTGAAGTTTTTACTAATATTAGTACCAAGAATGTTGATGTTTGGGTTGATGATCGTATTGTTAATCCACATTGGTTTGGCTACAGTGCTACAAATGGAACTGCAGGAAGCTTTGAAGCAACTTTTGACACAGGTTACACCGATTACTCCACACTAAATTGGCACGAGGCTGAAGCACATGCTCAGACATTAACGTATGAGGGAGTCAGCGGTCATCTTGCAACAATAACCAGTGATGAAGAGGCAAAGATTGTTTTTGATATACTAGATGGTCAAGCATATTGGATTGGGGGCTTTCATAATATGGAGCACCCAACTTATTCTGAGCCGTCTGGAGGTTGGGAATGGGTTACTGGGGAGAATTTTTCTGGCGATTACTGGGGTGAAGGAGAGCCTAATGAAGCTGGACCTGAAGATTGCCTTGAAATATGGGGTTTTGACAAAGTGTTTAATGACAATCTATGTAATATAGACTGGATGGGTTTTGTTGTAGAGTATGAATTAAACGGAACTAATCACTATGAAGCATATGTACCTAATTGGTATTGGGATGATCAAAATGGAACTGATATTTTGAAGTATGAATTGGCAAAACCGCTAACTGACGATGAAAGAAACGATATTCTGAAAGAGGGAGGCGATCCCGACGCAGATAATGACGGTATTGTTGACGAGTTTGATGAGGATGATGACAATGATGGCATTTTAGATGAAAATGATATGGACGATGATAATGATGGAATTGATGATGAGAGCGATAGGTGCCCAGGGACCCCAGTAGGGGAGATGGTTGATGTTGATGGTTGTTCAGCTTCTCAAATTCTTGGTGAAATAAGTAATGAAGATGGTTCGTTACCAGGCTTCAATTTTATCCTAGCAATTATGTCTTTAGCGTTAATTGCCCTTGTTAGAAAACCAAGGCATTGATTTATGATATCTTTAGACTTTTCAAGACTTTCAGATTTCATCGATAAAAAATGGGATGAGTCAGCATTGCCAAGCCTTTGTGAGTTCATAGAGATTCCTGCCTTATCGCCTTCATTTGATTCAGATTGGGAGGAAAATGGATATTTGGATGCTGCAATTGAGACCTTTATTTCATGGGTCAAAAGTTTACCCTTGGAAAGAATGAGCGTTTCAGTTCATAGATTGAGCGGTAGGTCTCCAGTGCTCCTAGTTACAATTGATGGAGACGCGGAAGGTGAGATTTTATTTTATTCACATCTAGATAAGCAACCTGAAGCTACAGGTTGGTCTGAAGGTAAAGGACCATGGAAACCTGTAATAGAAGATAGTTGGCTTTATGGCAGAGGAAGTGTAGATGATGGCTACGGAGGATATGCAGGTGTCTTATCTGTTTTAGGGCTGCAAGAACAAGGGCTTTCTCACCCTACTTGTCGATTTCTTATCGAAACAGGCGAAGAAAGCGGTTCTCCAGATCTAGAATTATACTTGGACGAGCTCAAACCTCAGTTAGGCATTCCAGATTTAGTCATTGTTTTAGATACTGGCGGAATGGATTATGATCGACTCTGGGTTACACAAAGTCTTAGGGGAATAGTTGCAGGTACTCTCTCTGTCAAAGTGTCATCAGTAGGAGTTCATTCAGGTCACGGAAGTGGCGTTATGCCTTCCTCATTTAGACTAGCAAGGCAATTGTTATCACGAATAGAAGATGAGAATACAGGAGAAATTTTGCCTGAATGGCTGCATACAGAAGTAACTTCAGAAATGAAAGATACCTGTTCCCAAATAGTAAAGATGAAGGGCAAAGATTTGAAAGATTTTCCACTCCTAGAAGGAGTAAAGAAGCAGGTTGAAGACCCTTTAGATATATTCATCACTATGAATCTTAAACCAAGCCTTTCGGTTATAGGCGCTGACGGCATTCCTGCAATACATTCTGCTGGAAATGTATTAAGAACTAATACAGATTTGAAAATTTCGATCAGAACTCCACCTGGCTTGGATGCTTCATCAATTGCTTCTAAGTGGGATCCCCGGGTACCGAGCTCGAATTCGCCCTATAGTGAGTCGT
>MIZB01000280.1_pt1 | contig 37944 bp, 38 predicted proteins | sample 888171 | NCBI WGS metagenome assembly MIZB01 (sample SAMN05440186, study PRJNA335308) | marine metagenome | isolation source: marine water
GAATTCGAGCTCGGTACCCGGGGATCCCAAGGAGATGTAGGTAGGATTGATTTAGGGGGAGATTCTCGTGAAAAAACAGAGATGCTCTACAATAGCTTAAGAAAATTAGAGAAATTACCCGGAGAAACAAAAGTTTATCCTAATCATGTTGGAGCCGTCCACGCAATCGATTCCGAAGACACATTTTCTACAATATCTAAGGAAATGAAAAACAACGAAGCACTACAAGTAAAAGACATAAAGAAATTTTACACATATATGACTGACGGTTGGCCCGCTAAACCAGATAGTTGGGAAGAGATTATAGCTTATAATTTAAAATAAAGAATGGCCAGGACCTTTGACTAATTTCTTACATCCAATCCACGATGAAACACCCATAAACAGTACAATACCGTAGAAAATCAATCTTCCAATGTAATCTAAATCGTTTAAAAATTCATATGGAAAACCACACGAGACAGCTCCACATGGAGCTGTATTATTGATTTGAACGAAAAATTCCATCCATGTGATATAACCAATGAAAATGCCTGCAAAAACAGGTAATTCTTTTGATGGGTTTTTGAAAGCTTTAGAGTAAAGTATTACTTCGTAGAATAAAAACACAGAGGTTCCAAAATGTGCATAGTAGTCACTTAGAATTTGGAAAATACTCCAGTCTTCAGTTTGAACTCCAAACCCTCCAAATAATCGGATTAACCAGTATAGTAAGAATACCAAGACATTAAGGACCATCGAACCAGGTAGGAGAAAATAGTAAGAAATAAAGTTACGATCTCTTTCATTCATTAACGCACATGTTGCAATTATAAAATTTAACAATAAATTCCAATTTGTTAGAAATCGTAAACCTCCTCCCCAAGTAGCTCCTTCAATCTGAATAACATAGGAACCATAGATAATGTTTCTAACAAAAAAGTAAAAAGCTAGCGTAAATGCAACTGCTCTAAAAATTAACCTATTGTTCATAACACACCGATTAATTACCCGATGCAGGGTTTTAAAGCTAATTGAATTTAGCAAAACCCATAATTCTAGGATTGGCTTCTAGTTGTACAATTAGAGGATTTCTTTTAGATGTCTTATTCAATACTATGGGAAAATCCCAATCAATATGAATAAAATCACTAACTTCAGAGATTCTACCGACAACGAATTGCAAATCACAACAAAGATGTATAACATCGCCTTTAGCCAAATCATTTTTTTGAAATGCAGCTTTATCTAATTTAAATTTGGATTTTGATTCGACAGTAAATCTTTCATTGGAATCTGCTAAAATTGATCCTTTACCCAACAAATCTTCTCTAAATGGTCCAGCAGTTCTCATTGCTAAACCAACTCTATCACCTACGTTTGCCACATCAACGTCTAAGTCCATTACTTGTAAAGAGCGAGCAATCGCATTACCTTCTGAGCCGGCCAGAATCAATTCATCATGTTTATTGACTTTTCCAGATTGTACATGGCCAATAGCAACTAGCCCAACACCTTTGACAGTAAAGGCTTGATCAACGGCTACCACAAAACCTTCATCTTCATTTGGTTTAATTTGATTCAGAACTTCAATTAGCTTTTCCCTTATCAGGATGCCATCATTTTCAATAAATTTCCAGTTAGAAAGTCCAGCCTGTTGTAACAAGGCTTTAACTTGAGAATCATCGACCCATTCTCCTTCTGAAGCATTCAGAATGACAAGACCTTCTTTAATTCCAGCAGAAGCCATTGAAACTATAACTTCACCAAAAACACCGTCAACTTTGTTAATTTCAATTATTCCAAAATCTGAAACAGTAAGGGAGGTAAAGAATGGCTTAGGCTTATCAGGATAATTATTTGGCCTTAATATTGAAATTGTTGAAAATAACCCTCCTTCTTTCAAATCTTTGTAAATATAATTGTCTACATCTCTAGAATCAGATTTTTTTGCAATTGAACGCGCAACTTCATCACTTCCAACAAATAAAATATTCAGAACACTCATGAACTTATTCTCTCAGCCATATAGTTTAGAACGTCTGTAAGGCACTGTTTGTTATTGAAAGAATCTAAACCGTTTTTTTCTTTAACAAAATCAGAAAGTAAAGGCAAACATCGAGTTAATTCATCGACAATAGTAATGTGAGCCGTTTGGGCCGTTCTTGATAGAGGATTCAAATCTATGGTGATCACTTTTTTCCCCATTTTCACTAATGCTTCACAGCGATCTCCGTCCTCTAATGGAACGAGGACAACGTCTGCAGAACCAATTCCGTCAGAGCAACATTTGGCCCTCTCTGAACTTAATCCAGGAATTTTATCATCTGCATTTACACCAAGAGCATCAATTCCCACTTTTTTCATCATTTTGGTCAGTCCAGCGACTCTCTCTGGAGTTCTATGAAACAAGTTAACTTCGACTTTTGCTCCACTTATTTCGGAAAGTCTCGCCACTTCCCTGGCAGCTAATGCGACAACATTTCCGTTTACAGAAATAACCGGATTTTTAGCTTCAATCAAAGCAGAAGCGGCAGCTTTAATGGCACTTAATGCCGGTAAACAAGTTTGTTCACCCAGCAAATAGTCAAAAGCTTCTCCTCTGCCGTGAGCGATTAATCCTTGTTTAGCTACAAATTCGGAAGCGTCAACTAACTTTTCACGAGCTAGAAGCGATTTGTATCTTGGGTGATCTTTAGGAGGTAAAACCATTAGTTTACATTAATCCGGCGTAAAAACAAATTGCACTTAATACACTAAAAATAACCATAGGAGGAACTATGAGCCTGTCTACAAATCCTCTAAATAATCCCGAAACAATTATTCCCATTGTTAAAATAAATCCAACGCCCATAGAAACCAGTAAATTTTCTGCATCTCCAGTTGGTAAATCTCTATTGTAAATTGCAATAAATCCAAGAGTGAGAGCCAAACCACCTATCACAATCCTAAGCTGCGCAATGAAATTCCTAAGTGTTCTTTCTTTTTCACTCGCATCACTTTCGAGAGCACCTAGTGCGCCTAAGATATCCTCATCAAATTTCACAGGTATAGCATTCATCATAACACCCATAAATGATAAAACTCCGCCAACAATAAGTAAAGCTAGACTTTCTTCCATAAGATTTGACGATATCTGCGTTATTTAAGCCCTATCTATTCAATTTTACATACATCATTATCAATCTCATAATTGACAGATTCCAGCGCCCTCCACGCATCTTGGCCTCTATCTTTAGGAGAATTAGTGTAATGCTGATCTTTAGTTGAAGTATATTCCATTAGCTCACTGATCATTCTCCATCCAATTTGATCCATCGGAACTAACGCAGTTCCATTTGGAAAATTTGTCATTGGTAGAAATGTTTCATAATGTATGGAAGTTACACTTTCATCACCAGATTTGTAGCCAACTTTGAATCCGTGATCTTTTAAAATTCGAAGAGTTTCTTTAGTTGCAGGGTCATTACATTCAAACAAATAAGCATGTACAATATCATTACCCTCTTGGCCTTCTTCGTCTGAAGACTGTCTTGCATCTAGATAATATCCAGGATCATCCACCACTTCGTCTATAACTGCAATTGCAGCCCAACTCTGAAGCCTTACTCTCTCAGAATATTCTTCGGAAACGGCAGATTCAAATAGTAAACTTACAGACCCATGGACTGCAAAATGGTTTCGATGAATACTTGAGTCTTGAGAACTAGTAGTTGGCGGATAATTGGTAACACTCCCAAACCCCCATTCTTCATTGACAGCTTCAATAACGTCAGTTTCTAAAACATATGAAGCTGCTAACACGTCCGGATGAGTTGTAGGGTTTTGAGGAGCTGCAACTTGAAAAATTATTGTTCCTGCGCCTCCAAATTCATGCATATCTACAGTCACAGAGGGGTGAATTTTTTGAAATGCTTTTTGCATAATAATCCCTTCAGGTTCCAATAGTTTCATATGATCTCGATTCAAGTCAGTGCCGTTTGCATTTCCTCGTGAACCAGCATCTCTACCGTCTGGATTTACCATAACAAATACGGCCAGATTGATTTTTTCTAGAATAGGATCCACTTCTTCTGGAACTCCTCTAGCAAAATGTCTAGCAAGTAAATATGCTGAATCTACCGACGCAGGTTCGTTACCGTGCTGGGCAGCTACAAAATAAACGGTAGGAATGTTAGGATCATAATCGCCAAATTCTACGAGTAGTAACGGCTGACCGTTCATACTATAGCCTATTTCTGTTAAATTCGTTACCCGAGGACTTTTACTAAATTCATATGTCCAATTTAGTATGTCTGAAGTAGACGTTTGATTTATCGGAATGTCATTCCACATGTCCTCCAAAGTCAAATCAAATACATATGGCTCTTCTACAGGTTTATCTTCATCAAAAAAATTCCCGGGCCCGGTACAACCAGACATTGCAAGAGTTAAAACAGTAATTAACGATAGAATTATTTTCATCATGAAATAAACTCTTCTATAGTTTCAATGACTTTATCATCAGTTAGCGTTCTCATATGACCCAAATTTGTAGCCATCATTAATTTACTATTTTTAATATCTTCATGAATTTTTTCGGCAACTTTGGGGTTAGCTTGCGCGTCGTCTTCAGAATGAATGATAAGGCATCTTGATTCGATTTCTGYAGCGAATTTATCTGGCCCATAGTTTGGAGGTTTTCGACCATCCTTAGCTTCAAAGGAATCGAACATACTTTTGACATAAAAGTCCTCCGATAATCCAAAAAGAGAGACAAAATTTCTAAAAATGGGTTCAATTTTGTACGCTCCTGGGCTAATAAGAACAATATTTCTAAAATTTTGACCCATTTTTACAGCATTTAGTGCGGCAACCGCCCCTATTGAATGACCAATTATAGTATCATACGGCCCATTATTCTTTGATAGGTCGTAAACAACGTCACAAAATTCAGGTAAGTGGCTTCTTTTTGACAAAGATTGGCCATGAGCAGGCATGTCAACTGCTGTAATATCAAAATTCTTAGATTTAAACTCACTAATGATCTTATGAAATTTACTAGCTCTACTACTCCATCCGTGGACAAACAGAATCTTAGAGCCTTTTCCTTTTACATTATAAATTTTAACAGTTTTATTGGCAGTTTCTGAGAAAAAATCGATAGAGGTATGTTCCTTGTAAAACTTATTTTCAACATCTTGCATTCTAAAGTCTAGCGGTTTTGTGAATACGTTCCAAAGGAACCTTGTAGTTAATTTTGTCGAAATTAGATTTAGAAGTTTTACAGAAATTGAGAGCCATTTGGGCAATCTGTAGAATACTTCAGTCCCTTTCTTCTGTGATTCCGTAATTTGGGAGTCGTTCAACTTAATTACTTAACCATCAAGCAACACGTGTAATCATTTCTGGGGTTAGTCCACTATCTGTTACAGCATAAATCATAACAGCAGCTTTCTCAGGATGATTTCGTATCTTTTTGATAATTAAACGGTTTTCAAACTCTGCAGCCATTCTTCCGACTTCTAGTTGAATAACTAAGTCACAAATAGCTTCAAGCTGGCTGTGAATTTTATGTTCATGGGCACCTTCAGAAATGGTATACATTACAGTTCCACCATTCGCCTGTGCATATTCCTTAATTGTTCTTACAGCAGACAATACCTCGAGAGGGTTGTAGTATTGTAAAAAGAAATCTAAAGAGTCAATAACAACACGGAAAGGTGATTTTAATTTTGAAATTTCATAGGTCATATCTGCAACGAAATTAATTTGATCAGAGGTTGAACCATAAGACCCTAAATTTCTAAGTTCAGAAACAGAAAGACCTTCTTGTTTGAAACGTGAAGCTTGCAGTTCACGAGATAGAACCTTTTCAAAGTATTGAGTCCCTACATTGACAATACGTAAGTCTGTAGCCCACCTGTATTGTTCAAAGACATCGATAAGCTCATCTGATGTTTCATCAGTTGAAAAATAAACAACAGTTTCAGATCCAACGCCTGCCGAAGCAAATTGTTTAGATAACAACTCTTTTCCAGAACCTGAACTACCTTCTATCAAGATAGAACTACCCAATACGACACCTTCTCCATTGATTAATGCCTCGTCTAAACGCTCGATTCCAGTTGAAACTATTTTTTCAGCCATACTTATTCTCCTATCATTTTATCAGATAATAAATTTAATGCAGACGATAATTCCTCGTCAGTTTGTTCTTTAACAGTCATTAACATACTGTAAATTTCTTTAATCCTCATAGAATTTCCTAAAACGTTAATAAATTCTCTCAAAACTTTTGGTTCGGAATAAATACTGAGTCCATTTACAGAGTCAAACATTACAAAACGCCTTTTTGATTTTAGACGCCTTTCTAAAAGAGTGATATTCAAAAGAATAGATTCTAACATAGTTGGGGATTCAATGAATAAAGTTCGAGCATCAGAGGTGTTTCCACCGACAGTCATAGATACAAGATCAACAAAATATAAGTCAGATAAATCAGCTCCAGCTTCTTCTAGTTCAGCTCTAATATGTGAGGAAGGTCTAGAAGTAGTAACGTAGATTCCTCCTAATTTTTTACCAACCAATACTGAAACTAACTTTACCGTGTCTTCATGAAAATTTTCAGCGCTTAAACTAATACTAGTTAATGTGTCCCCACCGTTGATACTTTTGATAATAGATTGAGCAGTATCTTTGATGCTCATGTAAACGCCTGTCCTCCGTCTTGACCCCACTTGAGAAGAGGAACAACAGCTAAGCCAACTGGAGTTAACTCAATAAGATGTCTGGCACGAGAGTGTTTAGTCCCTCGCATTTTTACAACTTGTAAACTTCTCAACAAATCACCTTGGCGTATGATGTTACCCATAAGAATTACACCATCTGCAACAGCTTCTTCCACTCCAAAAATAGAATATGTTTGAGTATTGGAATCAACCACCGTTTCTGAAATTAGCATAGTAGTACATCCGAAAGTACTCAAAAACTGACTTAATCTAAATATGAAATTACGAATACTTCCCTTGTCAGGTAATTGATAACAAATTGCAGTAATAGAATCAATGACTAGTCTTGTAACACCAAGTTCATCTACGATATCTTCGAATGCACCTAGTAAAGCTTCCATATCCTTTGACGAATAAGTACCATCAAGCCTTTCTACACCTAATCGATCGTTAATAACCGTCAAATCAAAAATGTTCAACCGACCATCTTTAACTAAAGCATCATCGAAGAATCCATAGGTTTGTAAGTTTGATAGCATCTTTGACGAAGGCTCAGTGACTGAGATGTAACAGCATGTTTCTCCATTTTTAGCTCCGTTAATCAAATATTCCATAGCCAAAGTAGTTTTTCCTGAACCCACAGTTCCGGCCAATAATACAATATTTCCAATTGGAAGTCCACCGTTTAAAATACGGTCAATTCCCTCGATGTACGTCACACATTTTTCTCTAGGACGTCCTCCGCGGGGGTCTAGGCTGATTGGTTTTGTTACGTCTTTTTTAGCCATTTAAATCACTCGTCTATGATAAATTGGTCAACAAGGTATTGTCGAACCCTCTTTTTCAATGTTCTCTCTGTAATGCCCTCACTATCTGCGTTATCATGCATAATTTGCATTTCGCGTTGAATTTCTACAGGTAATTCTGCCCAGTTAACAGGCGGTTTCTTTGGTAACAGTCCACGAAGATCCTTTGGATTTGCTTGTGCAAATATCTTCTCAAAGCGTTCTCTAATTTGTTTCTCAAAGAATTCATCAGCCTCTCTTTCTACTTCGTTATAGGCCTTGATCAATTCCTCTTCTATAATTTGTCCTAAGTCTTCTAGGAAAACGCCCTCTGGTAAATATCGGTGATACCAGCTTCCGTCCTCATGGAGTGCATCCATGTGAGTTCGGTTGTAAACATCAATAAGCGGAGTTTCATATTCTTCCTTTGCCATTAATTATCCCTACAGTTTCAAGCTGGGGCCTTATAAGATACTTAGCCTAGCGATTAAGCAGGCGTAATTTCATAGTCAAGGAGCACGACTTCAACTAAATATTCGACTTCTTCACCATTGTCAGTATGGTTACATCCAAGAGCATTTCCACTTTCCGCTTCCACATTTATTTCTAGAAAATAAGCACCCAATCCGGCACCCATTGAATCGAGCTCATTTTTAATTTCAGATTCAGACATGTTTGTAGCGTTGCCTGAAAAATACAAGGAAGAATTGTACCATTCAACTAAAATTTCATGAGACGAACTACCTTGTCCCTGATTTTGTCCACTCTCAGTTCCATTAAAATCATCATGAGTTACAGTTCCAGTAATTGTATCCGGATCAGGTTGGGAAGCACCAGGAGCAGCACATCCAGCCCCGTTGCTAGTTTCATCCTCACTGTATGTAAGTAAAACTCTAACTCCAACAACATTTCGATTATCAGAATTCCATTGGATATTATTGGTATTTAGATCTATTAGGATAGTTTCACCGTCGTTAACATATTCAGTATTATTTCCTAGCATTTCATAAGAGATATCTCCAGAAATAGAATAATTTCCAACACCACCACTACCTTCAGTTGATTCTGGCGCTCCAACTAGATATACGGCTTCGGCAGCTCCAAATGGAATCAAAATTGCTGCAGCAACAGCACCATATTGGCTTTTTTTAGGCAATTTGAATCGTCCCAGAGGAGCAATTTTTGGACTTCTAATGTAATTTAATGTAAAGTGTGTAGCAAATGCAGCACCCATTCCTGGAACAGAAGGAAATACTCCATCGGCTCCATCTAGTCCTAAAACAGTCCAAATGAAAACGCCACTAAATGCAGCAACCATCATCAATACAGAATGAGTAGTGTCGGGTTTGTAACCCGCCCATCGAATGATAAGAAGAGGAACAAAAACGCCTCCTAGGCCATATACTGCAAATACGACTAGTTGAAAAACAGAATCTCCACCCGGAACATACAAACCACCAATTGAAATCAGAGTAGCAAAAGCAGCTACAGCAATCGTAACCTGCTTTGTTGTTTTATGATCTTGATTCCACTCAGGTTTAATGTCGTCAGTAATTGCGGCCGTACAAGCTAAAACTTGACTATCAGCAGTTGACATCGTAGCTGCAAAAATTGACGCTAAAATCATTCCAACTCCTATTGCAGGCATGGTTTCCATAGCCATCATAGGTAAGCCAAGTTCAGCATCAAAATCACTCTCGGTAAATAGTACTCGACTAGCAAGGCCGATAATCAACATTAGAACAATGAAAGGTGTTTGCCAAACGAAAAACCAAATCATAGCTTCTCTTCGATCTTTATCATCTCCCAAAGTCATAACTCTTGAAACTACCTGAGGCTGTCCAGCAACACTCAATCCGCCAAGAAAGAAAGCAGCAATCCAAAGAGTTAGTCCGAACATTAAATCTGGAGGTAAGAAATTAGTCAAAGCTGGATCTTGTTGATTTAGACCATCCTTAAGTCCAGAAAAACCACCCACTTCCTGGATACTAATCCAGCACAATATCGTTGAGCCAACAAGCATAACACACGATTGTGCAGCATCTGTCCAAATTGAAGCCCTAATTCCTCCAGCATAACAGTAAGCTACAACTAACACAAATCCGATTAAGATTCCAATAACCTCAGGCCACCCCATCATTACGAAGAGGGCTTTTCCTCCAGAGGTAAGTTGAGCTGCAGCGTAGATACTCAAGAATAAAACAGATAATACTCCTGCAAGTTTAGCTTCAGGCGCTCCTGCTTTTTCTGCAACCAGTGAGGATAGTGAGCGAACGCCTCTTTCGTTTCCTTCTTTCTGTATAAACTTGTACAACCACATCCATGCAACAAACTGTCCTATAGTTGACATGAAAGCCAAAAATGCAACAGGATATCCTAGAGTATAGGTAAACCCGATGAAACCAATGAACATATATCCAGAATTCCAAGTACTAACTGCAGATAATGCAGCAAGAGGAGGACTCATGCCTCTACCTGCAACCAAGTAATCATCAGTTGTATCTTTTTTTACTCTAACAGAAGCGAGTCCAACCCCTGCAAAAATAGACATAAAAAATATGAATGAAAGTATTACTGCAATATCCATAGTTTATCCCGTTACCAGAGGAAGAACATAGTAAATTGCTAAGAAGGTTCCTAGTAGAGCTTCACCTACAATACACCCAGTTGCGATCATGTAAGTGTTTAGCAATCTCATAGTTCTTTGTTTCTCACTCAATCCCTCTTTTTCAACGGCTACATCGAGGAATCGAGCTTCCCAATAATCTCTCAATGCCCCGCCAACAACCATTGGGAGTGTAACTACCATTGGTAAATACATCCCAAGTCCAAAAGCAGTACCCATTCCAGTAAGCAGTTCCATGAATATTCCGATAACAATACCGACGGCCAACAACCCCCATGGAGTTTGACCCCCTAACATAATTTGTGCAAAAGCAGCAAAGGCATTTGCTTGAGGAGCATACAAGATTAAGTCACCTCTTGCTAAAGCAAGCGAAAGTAGGCCAGCAAAAAGAGCTGCAACAATAGTTCCAGGAACAATTCCTACTAATTCGGTTTTCATAATATGCATTGGTCGATTTCCAACATATAACCCAGGTTTGTAATCACCAATTACAGTACCAGACATTGAGATTGCACCTCCAAAAACGGTTGTTCCTACCAATGCAAGAATTGCAGTATCGCTTTCGTTTAATCCAATTGCTTTGAAAACTAAAACAAGCATTAACAGGACAATAAAGCTAGTTCCAGACACAGGCTCTATACTAGTTTCACCCATTACCTTCACTGCAATTGCTCCTAGTGCAAAAGTAGTCAAACACAAAACTAAAGAAAAAATAAAAGATGCTAAAAATCCAAATTGAGTTGCAAAAGTAATTGTTATTCCTACAAGAGAAACAAGAAGTAAAACGGGAATGTGACTAATTGGCCACTCGTACCATCCTTTTCCTTTTACGTAATCTTTTCTGGAAGCATCGTCACCTTCTCCTTTGAAAATATCAATTACGTCAGAAGCGGTAGTTCTGAACACAGGTGCCATTTTCAGTAATCCAGTAATTCCGCCTCCTAAAATTGCTCCAATTGCCATAGGTCTAGCAACATAACTATACGACATGATAGATCCCATTGGGGAATATTGGCTGATTGAATGATAATTTCCATCCAGTGGATAATAGAAAGGATAATCGTATTGATATGCTAGTGGAGTAACTACAAACCATGTGAAGAATGTTCCCAAACTAACCAAGAGGGCAACTCTAAATTTCATGAACCATCCAATAGCAATCATCATTGGAGTTAACCCAAATCCAAGCCACGTGTAATTTGTTAAGGAATTACTCATAGGCACAGTCAAATCTCCACCATCATACCACTCAGTTCCTTCTAGTGCAGAACTTAGAACAGAAGTTTTGATTTCCTCTCCAGCAGCGTCGTTAGAACCAGTTCCTAATAATGGCCAGTCTCTCAAAAATGTGAAAAACATAACAATTGCAGTTGAAATACCAACTAAACGAATAGAATGCATAGCACTCTCCATTCCACCTTCTTTGGCAGTCTCTCCGGCAATATCCATTAATTTGATATTTGCTTCAAAGCCAGGCAAGGGTAGTGGGTCTTCTACCAACCAAACTCTTCTGAAAATTATAAAATATAAACAGCCAAGGAATCCACCTAAGATAGAGGCTACCATTGCAACTCCAGCCAGAGCCCACGAGTCAGGCAGTAGTAATGAGGAATCAATTAGTTGCTCCCCATTCATCTCATATTTTGGAGAATAAGCTAACAAATAAATTGCAGGATAAGTAAACACAAATCCAGTACAAACCATCGATGCACCTGTAGATGCCGATGCCGAAAGATTAACTTCTCCAGGAGTCCATCTTAGTGCCATTGCAGAAAGATAGGCAACGTACCATGATCCGGATACAATCATTCCAACTTTTAGCCCGACATACTGATTAATTATAGCAAAAATAATACCGATACCTAATCCTAGTAACATTTGGTTCCATTTCCATTTGGTTGTACCAAAGCCATCTCCTCTATTYTTTTCCTCTAGGTATTCCTCAAGAACTTCRGTATTGAAGTTAGCATACATTTCAGTATCAAAATAATCTAAAGTTCCATTTTCAATTGCYTTYAGACCTTCAGGAGTAGGAGTTTGGCGATAGGCTGAAGTCCTTACTTTGCTCATTTAGCAGTTTCTGTAAGTTGGATGGGTTTATACAATTGTGTTTAATTTGMCTCAATCAAGTCAAAATATTTCTTTAGAACYTTTTCACTTTCTTTTTTCCAACTGTATTTYTTCTTAATCATAGARGGRCCCGATTTGCCAAYATTTTCCAAAATTGATTGATCATTTACTACTTCCAAGATYACTTTTGCAAGCTCAGCAGARCTGTCTTTTTCGAATAGGAAAACAGGTAAYTGAGCRTCTACCCATTTTTGATTAGCAGGAATATTGCTAGCTACTACCGGAGTTCCACTAGCCACAGCTTCAAGGATTGTCAGSGGAATACTATCTGAAAGYGATGGAGAAATTACAAGTTGYGCTYTACCAACGRTAYCAGCCAATTCTTTTTCACTTATTTGGCCCGTGAATTGTACATTTTTACAATAGCTTAAARTTCGTTCAGATTCARTTYTCAAAGGGCCTTCTCCACATAAAATAAAATTATAATCTTCTAATTGYGAGTCYAAWGATTCAAATGCTTTTGCAACAACGAGAGGATTGTAAACTTCTTTAAATCCACGAGCAAAAACAATAGTTYTATCTTTTTCTTTAGGTTTGAAAACTGAAGTATCKATTCCTATKATATTTTCATTTAAKTCAGTTTCTAATTTCCATTCTTTTATTTTATCTATTAKCAAAGGAGGTCCAAAAATACTATCTGAATTCTTAATTGTYCTYTTTACTATCCAGGATAAYAATYTAGAMTCYTCTGGAGCAATTAAGACGTCTGAYCCCATTGCWGTATTAACTTTRGGATATCCTTTGATTCTCGAGGCATACATTCCATGATTGACTAGAAAAAAGCCGTGGACAAGATCAGGTTTAAACGCGTCAATTTTGGTTTGTAACTCATTGGTAGTTTTTCTAACATTTTTTCCAAGATTAAAAATCAAGCTTCGGTCAAGAGCCGGTTCAGGTCCAAAATAAACGCAATCTTCCCCTTCATTTAATGAAAAAACAGTCACTTCGTGTTTCTTTTTGCGTAGCCATTTTACCCACCTGATTGTATGAATGCTATTTGCATTAGCGACTACAGCGATGCGTAGTTTAGAACCCATAAATGAATATTAAATCCATAACATGTGAGTTTATAACCTACTCCTTTCTCAAAAAATAGATGGAACCGTCGCGAAAAATCATAATGCTCATCTACGGGAGAGCATCTTCTTTTCTTTTAAGTCTCTTAATTCCATTCTTTTTGACCCGTATTTTATTGAAAGAAGATTACGGATCCTATCAGCAATTAGTGATGATTTACACGATAGTTCAAGCAATATTACTGTTCGGAATGCCACAATCACTTCTCTATTATTATCCAAGAAAAGAGAAGGGTGAGCATCCTCTTTTAGTCAGACAAACGTGGACGATTTTACTTTTCTCAGCTTTAATTGTAATGAGTTTGTTTTGGCTAGGGTCCCAAATAATTGATAACCATCATTTGAAAGAGTATCTAATTTTATTAGGAATTTACACCTCATTAATGATATTTGTAATGCCTATTCAGAATTTGTTAATTCTAGAGGGAAAAACTTCTACGGCAATGTGGTCAATGATATTTTTTACAATAATAGATATCGCAATCCTTCCTACTGCAGCGTGGCTAAATCCAACAACTCTCGGAATATTACATGGAATTATTTTTGCAGCCTCTCTAAAAGTTGTAATGGTCTTGTTTCACGTATATTCAACATATTTAACAAAGGAAATTTCAGGAACCTCTTATCTTAAGGAACAATTAGCTTATGGAATACCAGTAGGTTTGACGGCCATGGTTTACGTCATAAACGTAAACGTTGACAAGTATTTGGTAGGTTTATTTTTCTCAAGTTCAGTGTTTGCGGTTTACTATTTAGGTTCACTCTGGGCGCCTATTTTCGGATGGATAACTCAGTCGGCGTCTCAAGTTGTTACGCCAATGATGTCAAAGGCACACAAGGACGGAAATTTATCTGAAATCAAAGAACTGTATCGAAATAGTATCAGTAAATTGGCGTTCGTATTTTTACCTGCAACGGTTTTACTAATTTTTATTGCGGAACCATTGATATTAACAATGTTTACAGAAACTTACAGAGATTCGATTCCAATATTCATGATTTATCTGATTTTGGTACCGACATATTCTCTTAATTTAGGTTGGATTTTGATGGCAAGTGGGCAAACTAAATTTTTGTTAAAGTTAGCGCTTTCCATGTCTATTGTTAATATAATTTTGAGTTATTGGTTATTGACAACTTTAGAAGGAGATAATCGATTGTTAGGAATTCCATTTTCTACTGTATTGGTAACCTGGATATCGACAATAATGGTTATGAATAGATCTCTAGCAACTATAGAATCTAATTTCTTTGAAACATTTCCAGTAAAAGAGATGTGGAAAATAGCATCAGTTTCAGCATTATCTGTTTTACCTGTTATTCTGTTGTCGGCATTTGAATTATCCAATCCTTTAACTTTAGTTTTATCAATAATTTCGTTTGCAATTATGTTTTTAGCACTTTCCTACAAGCTAAAATTAATTGGAGAAAATGAGATTAAATTAGCGAAATCATTTCTTCCTTTTTAGAAAAACGATATATAATCACAGATAAAATGGAATTATGAACAAGGCATTCTTGTTGACAATTTGCTTGCTTTTCGCTTCCTTCACTGGGTGTGTGGATAATTCTGAAGATAACGACGATTTGACTTCAGAGATAGAAAGATTAACTGACGAAAATAAAGATTTAAACGAACAACTCGCCAATCAAACTGGAAATATTGATGCTTTAACTTCAGATATAGCAAAGTTAAACGAGCAGCTAACCAATCAAACTGAAGAAAATGAAGCCACAATTGAACAAAATAATAATCTAAGCGAACAATTGCAAAACAGTGGTGAAGATAATAGTGAATTAGTTTCTGAGATAGCTAATTTGACTGGACAAATTCAAAGTTTAAATGAACAAATTCAAAACAGCACCAAAAATAATAGCGGTCTACTTTCTGAGATAGAAAACCTAACCGCACAAACTCAAAACTTAAACGAACAAATACAACATGAAACTGAAGAGAATACGGAATTACTTTCCGAGATAGCTAATTTTACCGCACAAATTGAAGGATTAAACGAACAAATACAAAATGGAATTGAAGATAATGATGCACTACGTTCCCATATTGAAAATTTAACTTCACAAATTGAGTTATTGATTGAAGAAATAAATCAACCTGTTGAAGTATTTACGCCCCATTCAAGAGAGCTTCTTGAAAAAGCACTTGACGACTGGGCAGAAGATTTTGAAAGTGCAAACTCAACTTACGGAAATATCAGGACCTGGGACGTTTCAAGTGTAACTGATCTGTCTGGATTATTTGCTAATACTAACAATTTCAATTTTGATATTTCAGGTTGGGATGTTTTAGGTGTAACTGATATGAGTAGTATGTTTGCTAATACTAACAATTTCAATAGTAATATTTCAGACTGGGACGTTTCAAGTGTAACTACTATGACTGGTATGTTTGCTAATACTAACAATTTCAATGGTAATATTTCAGACTGGGACGTTTCAAGTGTAACTACTATGAGTGGTATGTTTGCTAATACTAACTTCAATGGTAATATTTCAGATTGGGATACTTCAAACGTTACCAACATGAATGGTATGTTTCAATATTCAAATGATTTCAACCAAGATATTGGTGATTGGGATGTCTCAAGTGTGACTGGTATGAACTCCATGTTTTCTTACACCGGTAGTTTCAATGGAAATATTTCAAATTGGGATACTTCAAGTGTAACTAATATGAAGAGTATGTTTTACATCGCCAGTGATTTCAATCAAGATATTGGTGATTGGGATGTTTCAAGTGTAACTAATATGTGGAGTATGTTTGATAATGCTAAAAATTTCAATCAAGATATTGGTGATTGGGATGTTTCAAGTGTAACTAATATGAGGAATATGTTTGATAATGCTGAAAGTTTCGATCAGGATATTTCAGACTGGGATGTTTCAAATGTAACAAATATGTACGGTATGTTTTCTTTTACCGATAATTTCAATCAAGATATTGGTGATTGGGATGTTTCAAGTGTAACAAATATGAGGGAGATATTTGCTTATGCTAAGAGTTTCAACCAAGATATTTCAAGTTGGGATGTTTCGGGATCAACTAATATGAATGACATGTTTGAAAGGACAGATGATTTATCAGATGAGAATAAATGTGCAATTCATACCTCATTTGATTCTAATAGCGCTTGGCCATATAACTGGGAATCATTTTGCTCTGACGAGTAAATTTCGACAAATCAATTACATTGAACAATTTCTAGCAAAACACCACCTGTGTCTTTAGGGTGGAAGAAAGCAACTAGTGTATTATCGGCACCAGGGCGTGGAGCTTCTCCAATAGGTTCTAGACCGTTCTTTTTTGCTTTTGCTAAGGATTCTTCAATATCATCAACTTCCAAAGCTAAATGATGGATCCCAGGGCCTTTTTTATCAACAAATTTACCAACCGGAGTATCTTTTCCCATTGGTTCTAGTAATTCAATTTCGTAACCCCCGACTTTGATATGTGCAGTAGTTACACCTTCAGACTCAACTTCCTCAGTATGATCTAGTTTTAGACCTAGAGATTCCCACATAGGCAATCTTTCCTCAATAGAATCTACAGCGATGCCAATGTGTCTTATTTTCACAAACCGTAAACAAAGCGATACTATTTCAAGATTATCAATATTTACCGCCTCCTTAGTAAACAATAGTGTCTCACAGCATAACCGTATTGAAATCTAAGTTGCACAATGCAAAAGTTACACATGCATTGAAGGACTATGAAGGTTCAGTAGCATTAAGTCCTGAATTAATTAAATTGGGAAAATTTTCAATGCATGAGCAAGTACATCTGTGGAATATAACTCAGGGCACTCGATTAACTACGTACATTATGGAATATGATGGAGATGAAAAAGGAACAATTTGTGTAAATGGGGCTGCAGCACATCGCGCAAATCCAGGCGACAGAGTTATACTAGCTACTTTTGCTGAAATAGATTCAGAAAAAGCTGATAATTGGGAACCTCACATCGTAATTATGAATGAAGATAACACTCAAAAAGAGTAAAATATTAGAAGTGAACTTTTTTTAAGAACAACATTGGGGTATTATTATGCAACAAAAGGTAGCCTTAGCTATGTTTGCCATTTTACTTATCAGTAATATTGGCGCATCAGCACCAGCTAATGAGAACGTTTTACACCCGAATATAGTTAGAGCTATGGACGATGCAGACGCTAATACACAAATTGAATTTATTGTTCAGTACCGTCCTGAACTTACAAATCAACATCTACAAACAGCAGAGGGAATTGGTATTGAAGTTATTAGTATTTTTGAATTTATTGACGGATTCTTTGGAAAAGCTACGGCATCTCAAATTAGAGATCTAAGCAAACAAGATGATATCTTTTGGATAGAGCATAATTCACAAATGGAATATTACATGCAAGATACTACAAGAGTTATCAATGCAGTGGAAACTTGGCAGACCGTTATTATTAACGAGGATGAGCAAGTAATTGCAGATCAAGCAGATCAACACACATACATTGATGGGACAGGAGTAGCAGCAGTAATTATTGACACAGGCGTCGATGCTGGTCACCCAGATTTTGACTACGATGAAGGTAAAACGGTTTCTTACAAATTTGATAGAGCTACTAGAACTTGGATAGAAGCAGAAAACTCAGATACATCTAGCGGGCATGGTACTCACTGTGCAGGAACCGTTGGAGGTAATGGTGATGCATCTGCAGGAGCTAAGAAAGGAGTAGCCCCAGGCGCAACATTGGTTGGAATGGGAGTCGGAGATATCGCATTCATCGATAATGCAGTTGAAGCTTTCCAATGGGTTTACGACAATTCAAGGCCTGATGCAAATCCGTTGAATATTCGAGTCACATCCAATTCATGGGGAAGTTCAGGTTCAGAATATGATCCATCTAATGCAGTTTCGCAAGCGGTTCTAAATTTACAATACGATAACAATGTGGTTTCAGTATTTGCAGCAGGAAATTCAGGAGGAGACGGTAGTGATTTACAAACAAATCCGTATGCAAGTATTCCTCTAGTAATTGGAGTTGCAGCTCTTGAACATGATGGTTCTGGAATAGCAGGATTCTCATCTAGAGGAGACATGACCAAACCACAAACATGGCCAGATATCGGCGCCCCAGGAGTTGAGATATGGGCAACAGCCCCTCGTGCAACTCTAATTGATATTATTCAACGTCCATCAGATGATGACTTGTACTACATGGCAATTTCAGGTACTTCAATGGCAACACCACACATTGCTGGAGTAGCAACTCTATTGTATCAAGCAGCACCATCACTGGGAGTTGCAGATTATCTCTACGAAGACCATGAAACCCTTGAAGGTGAGTGGTATGGAGATAGAATCGATACTTTTGTTTCTGAAGCAGAATTAATCATGGAGCTTTCCGGGAAATATATCCAGGGTGGACAATCAAATGCTAATGGAACCGTAAGTAAAACAGGAATGACACACGATTGGGGACAAGGTCATGGGCTAATTGATACAAAATATGCAATTCAAATGGCATTGACTCTAGAAAGCATGAGAAATGCAGATGAGGATGGCGACGGTATGCCGGATAATGAAATGGTGACCGTTTTTGATGCTAGAGATGCAATGTTAGGCATATCTCACATTCACAAGGCAAAACAGTTCACAGATACGCTAAAAGCAGACTGGAAAGGCGAATGGGCATACTTTGTCGGCAGTAGCGGAACTTATGTTACAGACTCGACTCACTACTTACATGTTCCAGAAGGAACAGTAAGCGCTGAAATTGTACTCTCTTATCCGCAAGTTAATACAGATAGATTTACAGTTGCAGATTTAGAATTATCAATAGACATTAACAGCGATGGTTCAAACGACAATTCTCAAAGTCTCGGAACCAACACTAATGCTAAAGAGTATTCAATAGCAGTAGACGATTCAAGCAGCGGACACCTTTGGGTGTTTGGTATTGAAGGAACTGCAGTAGGAATTAAACCAAATCAAGGGGCAACACTTGAAGAATTCTGGGAACCGCGTGTCCCGTATGATGTAAATGTTCGATTAATCATGGGAACCGGAGATCATTATGTTGATGAAAATATGACAAATTATGGAGATTATGCATGTTCTACTGATGGAGTTAACATGAACACAGCAAATCAAGCATGTATCTCTAAATTAGAATTTGGAGAGCCTTCATCAGCTTACAATGGTACTAATTTTATTGAAATGAATTTCAATGCATTTAATCTAAGCAGATTACAAATGGAAGTTGAAACAATCCAGGAAGTAGAAGAATCAGTCTGGACAATTAGAAACGTAGCTCTTTTAGCTGGAGCAGGCGGATTTGCAGGTGGCGCTTTGGCATTAGTATTCTGGGGTCGCCGTTCGTTCAGTAGTTAATACTTAAAAATTAGTAAAGTATATCAGGCAGCTTGCAGGATAACTAGTATGGGCAAAGAGTGGAACTCATTTTTCGCAGTCATTTTTGTGATGGCAACATCGCTGTCAGGCTGTTTAAATGAAGATTCTTCAGATAATTCTCCTATCATCGTAGAAGCAGGACTTCCTGACGGTTTTTTTGTTACAGATTCAACTGGTAACTATACAGATGTAGCACCATTAGAAATGCAATTTTACTTCAGTAATGTAGGAGAGCAAGGTGCAGAACCTAGTTTGGGCGTTACATCAAGCGGCTGTATTTTCTTTATTGCATTTGAAAAACCAATGAGATCATGTGATGGTGGCCTTACTTGGGAAAATACGGCAGATGCTTCTCAAGCATTTTTCACAAATGATCCCTACGGTTGGGTAGATCCAATTACTGACCGAGTTTTCAACATCCATATGATGGGACTTTGGACAACGTGGATCGGATGGACAGATAATGACGGTGAAAGTTGGGAAGCTAATCCTCATGATTCTGGAGCCCCAGTTAATGACCACATCAAACTAGGTTCAGGACCTTGGACAAATGCAGGGTATGGAATTGGAGGTGGAGCATCCTCTAGTTTTTATGAAACTGCAGTTTACTTTTGTTACAATAAGTTAGCTTACATTTCATGTTACACTAGTTACGATGGAGGTGCTTCTTTCGAAGTAGGAGGTAACTTAGTTGGAATAGCAACAGCAAATGGAGGCTTGCATGGAGCAATCACAAGTGCACCTGACGGTACTGTTTACCTTCCACCTAGAGTAGCTACTCCTGCAATTATTTTTTCTAAAGACAATGGYCTTACTTGGGAAGAAAGGACTATGGGTCAAGACGTAGGAACTCCAAATCCTCGTAAGAATGGCGAAATAGCCACAGATACCGAATCTAATGCTTACAATGTATGGGTAGGCGGAGATCAGGGAGTCTACATGTCCAGAAGTATAGATTCAGGCAATACATGGGACCAAACAAGCATCAGAGTCAGTCCAATTGAAGTGATTTCTGCTACTTTYCCACACACTTCAGCTGGAGAYCCYGGSAGAATAGCTATAGCCTATCTTGGAAGTGAAAACGCTAGTGCWCTAGGTCAGCCAGATATAGATGGAAATCCYTGGAATGGTAATGCACATTATGCTACTACAAATGTCAGTCATCACTTRTACGTTACATACAGCCTRAATGCTCTTGATGAAAATCCTATWTTYCACACWCAAAGACTYACKACAGATCCAGTTCARGTCGGAAGTATYTGTCTWAATAGYGGMGAYTGTCGCTCYAAYGAAGGCGGTTCCAACCGTAATCTGCTAGACTTTAACGAYCTWCACATTGAYTTAGAAGGAAGAGTATACATTGSATTTGCAGATGGATGTACWGGAACTTGCGCCTCTGGAGAGGATACTTCTTCATCRAATTCAAGAGATAGATTGGGTTCGGTCTAYTACCTTGAAGCAGGYCCTAGCYTGTACGAATCTGAKATTGACTTAATTCCTTTAGTTTAAGATTAATTTCTTCTTCTAAAAGCAACACCGATAATRCCGATYAAAGCAACWRWYAATCCAAATCCRGGAGTRTCTTCTTCATAWGTACAWGAWCCATCATCYTCTGTWGCATCWGGGTTGTAATTYTCAGCACTYTGRTGTAYACAGCCAGGAATTTCTTCAGTYACRTTACCYTCTACATCCTGTAATGCTGCAGGACATCCATCGGCAGGATCRAATGGRCAAATATCTTCRATRTCTTTWACRCCATCATTATCAGAGTCATCCACACAACCATCAGCATCAGCATCGTAACCAGAAGCATTYTCATTAGGACAGTTATCTTCGTCGTCTGGGATTCCATCATTATCACCGTCAGGCGCAGTTTCATTTYCAGAKGAATCTAGGTGYGCACATCCATCGGCATATACTAGATTTCCAGCTTCAGTATYTTCACAATCATCTAAAGGATCAGGTATTCCATCACCATCTTCGTCAGGAGGTGCYGGAGGACTATCGCCAGCATATGCAATTTTAGTAATATTTTGATCGTCTGAGCTTAGTAAGTTAAATTGTTCTTCTGTACATCCTCGGGGATAGATAGGATCGCCATCAGGATAGGTTGTGTCTCCGGTCTCTGCGCACATATCCCAACCGTTACCTACGTGATCACCATCATCNATCAGGAGGTCCATTTTGACCAGGTTCCTCACCACCTCCGTCTAGTGCGCCCCCATCTTCGTTAGAAGTTTCTGAGATTCCGCGGTAGCAATTTATGAAGTATGGAAAGGCATTGTTTGCATTGGGATTATCTCCCATGACAGGCATTGTTGAATAGTAGTGGTAAATTCCATCAGGGAATTCTGGAGTAGGGCTAAATCTTCCATTACATGCATCAAGATGTCCTCCGTTATCCGGACTATATTCATAATCGTCAATTCCATTGTATCCCATTCCGCTATTTTCCTTTAGAATGTAATTACTTCTCATCAAAGTAACATTCCCGTCTACATGTCCGTAAGAACCGTAAATAGGATATCCATCAAATGCAAATCCAATAATTGGAGAGTGAGTACTGTTATCTACCTTGCTAAATTCATAATCAGAATCCTCATTCGTTTCATTATGCCAATGCATACAATTTCCATCGAAATGGTAGTGGTAGCCACCGGGCCCCATGTGAGCTCCACAAATTCCTAGATCAATTTCTTGTCGAGTTTCATTATATATGCCTATTTCATGTGCTACAGCATCTCCTCCAGGCCCGTCTTCAGGCCCGTAGAAAGGAACGCCATTAACTGCAACAGCAACAGGCCCACGGTCCGGAGCTATATCACACCCATCTATTGATACACTAGGATTACAATTTGTATTATTTGTTGGATTTAAAGGCAATTTCCAATCAAAGTCTTGAGCTACAATATTTCCAGCAGTTCCACCTTCCATATCGTGATTAGCAATACCTGGCGTTGAAATTGTCATATAGACACCATCAGAACTAATTGTAACGCTACATTCTTCTTCATCGTTACCACTTAGGTCTTGAACCATAACTCCACCCCCGATGCACATCCAAACATTATCCAAATAGGAAGGATAAGAGCACCCGTTTGCAGCAACTGTAAAGTTTTCACCAGTTAGATTATCAGGACATTCATCAAGAGCATCCTCAACTCCGTCTCCATCACTATCTTCTGCCGATACTAAAGGTGTAAAATTGAGAGCGAAAGCGAGGATTAGGAGAATCACAATTCCTAAAGTTTTAGTTTCTTTTCCTAGAATTCTAGGAATATCATAATTTCGAATTATTAAGGCAGTGCCAAAGATTATGCAAAGAGCTACGTTAACAACAATTATTGCTTCTAACATAGCCCTTATTTTTTCTAATCCTATTTAAGCCAAACTTCCGAATTTGTTAAAGTCGGATTTACTTACTCGTTTTTCTTAGATCCTGGGACTTCTAAATTTCCTGAAAGCATCAATCCGCCTATTGCAAGATGTATAACCAATGCTATTGGAAAAATTCCTCCAAAAACTTCGCTATCGTTTAAAATTGGTAGAATAGTTAGTATAGTTCCCAAAGGCATTAAGGCAGTGAAAAGATATTCTGCAGGTTGTTCAGGACGTTGCATTAAGTATGCAGTCAGACCAATTACAATGAGACCTATTCCCCATGCAACAGTCAGTAAAGCCCATCCTGCGTTCCCAGCTTCCCATGCAGCTCTTGCAGATGTTTCTCTATCAGCTTCAGTTGGATAATACGCAACTTCGTTTTCGTCTATTTCAGTTTCAAATGCATTAATCGCTGCAACATACCCTCCAAATCCTTGAAAGAAACATACCAAGGCAACAATCATCAAAACTTTAGCATAGGATAAGAGTTGAGCATTCATTCCATCAGTATTTTTCTTCATATCCTTGATAAGTAAATTCAATCCACCAAATATCAATGTAACTCCAAAGGTTCCAACAACCAATAACATCATCATGAAGGACCTGTCTTCATCAACAAGCGCATCCATCGCATTTTGTCCTATCTGGTCCTGCAACGGAAACATAGCAAAAGCTACAAGCAATAGCAGAGGTCCAAGAGCTAGCATAATCGGTGTAAGATTTTTACCCATAGTCAAAAATATTCAAGCTACACTTAAACTTTCTCCATGGAAATAATTTGGTGCTCCCGCCGGGATTTGAACCCGGGTGCTCGGCTCGAGAAGCCGAAATGATGGGCCGGACTACACTACAGGAGCTTTTCCAAATTATTCAGAGTTCTTGTGAAGCCAGGTTGCAGTTTCCTTAATGGCTCTTCGACTGGTATATTGAGGAGTCCATCCATGTTTCATCAATGCCTTAATATCCAATCGCATAAATTTAACATCTCCTTTCCAGCCTCTTCCTCCATCAACTCCACCAGTAAAGGAATATTCTACATCATCTAATTTCATTGCTTTACAAACTTGATCAGCCAAAGTAATAACATCAATTGCATCTTTCGAGCCTACGTTAAGGGCAGCCATTTCCCCTTTTTCACAGAGTTCACCTGGAGCCATATTTAGCATACCTGAAATACAATCTTCAACATGGAAATAAGATTTCTTTTGCTTTCCATCTCCTAAAATTTCTAAATTATTGTTATCTTTCCTTAATTTATTCACAAAGTCAAAGGTAACTCCATGGTTACTACGAGGACCTACACAATTTGCAAATCGGTAAGAAACTCCTCGGAAGTTATTCTCTTTACAATACTTTTCGATTAATTTTTCAGCATCTAGTTTACTAGTTCCATACGCAGAAATTGGTTTTAGTTCTGCAGTTTCTGGTGTTGGAATCTTCTCTGCATCTCCATAAACTGTTGAAGTAGAAGTAAAGACAATATTTTCACATCCAGCTAATTTCATAGCTTCTAAAACGCGCTTTGTAACGTCTACATTTTGTTCCTGCATGACTTCAGGCTTAGTAATTCCTAGTTGAACTTCAGGGTTAGCAGCTAAATGGTATACGATTTTCGCTCCCTCTAAATATCCTGCAAAGTCCTCATTAAGTAGGTCAATATCAATCAAGGTAATATTTTCAATTGATTCTTCGAGGAATTCTAATTGGCCAGAAGAAAAATTATCTAAAACTACAACTTCTTCATCTCTTTTTACTAAGCGATCCACTAGGTGAGATCCAATAAATCCTGCACCGCCAGTAACTACAACTCTATTCTTTGTTTTTTGTTCTGCCATGGAAACCAATACTCCTGAGTCTAACTCAGTGGGTTTAGTACTATCTGCATAGTCAGATTTATCATCAGCAAAAGATCCAGCTAAAGAACCTATGAAATCACCAGTGGTTTTAGTTATGTTTTTGCCAGTTTGTCCAACAGCTCCAAGAACAGTACGACTTGTATCTCCAGTAACCTTTAGAACAGTTCCACCGGCAGTTCCAAGCGCCCCAACGCTAGCATTGATTGGTGCTCCGATGAGTCCTTCCTTGTGAAGGCCAAGAGTTTGTGAAACGCCTCCAATCGTTTGTGAAACATCTTCCAACTTGATCTCTTCCCAATGTTGATACAAATAATAGATAACAAGACACAGTCCAATAAACATTACAGTTACTGCAATTTGTAGAGGAGCTAAGATAGCCAAGACACCTAATCCATAAACTACAGAAGCAGATAGAATTAGTGACCCACTTATAGCTCCAATAGCAACAGCACTCAAATTCCTATTTGGTGATAAACCAATAGCTCTTCCTAAGATGGTTCCTCCAACTGCACCTGAACCTTGGAATGGGAACATAACAAATACAACAATACCTACAAAAGAAGCTCTTTCCAACCATGGTAAATCTTTCAACATAGCTTTTCCTTTAATCTGAATTCGATTAATTCCGCTACCAATGAAGGGTATTTTCTTTGCCAAGTCAAAATTCCAAGTTAGGAAAACACCTACTGCAATATCGACAAATGCAGTACAAATTGCGATAGCCCAAGGATCAACTCCGCCTGCAATTCCAAGCGGAACCACAGTACCTTTACCAAACGGTGGAACAAAATAAACAAGCATTAGTTGAGAAAGAATTAAGAATTCTCTTTGTCCCATGCTCAAAAACATTACAACGAAGAAAGCGCCAGTCATTATGAATGGTGAAAGAAACTTGAAAAGTCCAAGCATTGCGCTAGGTCCACCTATAGCATATATCAGAATTCCAAGACCCAATACCGCAATACAATCAAAGGCAATATTCCACCAGAAAGTAATGTCAATATCCTTTGAGTCAGAATAAATGTATTCATAATTTAAATTTACAGATAAGTTACCTGAATTTAATTTTTGAAAACCTTGACCAGTTACACTTCCAGGCTCCCAACCGCCGTATGTTGGAGCAGTTCCGGCAGCTGATCCACCCAATTTTACATTAGCATTTCCAAAATAAAGATGAGCTCCGGCAGCGTATTCATCTTCGACATTTCCTCCTACGACTACAGTAGCTTCTCCAAGTTCAATAAACGTATGATCAAAAGTTGAAGTAAGAGGGACATCAAAATTATAATTGATTTTTGAGTCTATCAGATAAAAATCATTGACTTCCAGATCTCTAAAGATGACTACATCCATTGAGCTTCTTTGGAAAATTCCGTCGTTTAAAGCAGACTGTGACCACTTAGTTCCTATAATTTCAGTCTTATCAAATGTAACAGAATTAAATGTAGAGCTTCTAACCAAAAAGGTATCCAATACACTCTTTTCAATTCTATTTGAATCCATAGTGACATTGTTGAATAGTACAGCATCAAAAGTCACATTCGACATCACAGACTTACTAAAATCGACATCTGCAAAAGTAACTCTTTCAAAACTACAATCTATAAAGAAAGAATCTGTAAAGGAATATTCTGAAAATAAAACATCGGTAAATTTTACGTTGGTGAAAACTGCTGCGGTTAAGTCAGTATTATTGAAATGCACTCTTTGAAATTCCAATCCACTGGCAAAATTAATATTCATCTCACTATTATTTTCAGAGAGTACTGGAAATAAAGAGTCAGTAGTCCCAGGCTGTAGAATTTTGAAGCTGTCCCCTGGTGCAACCGCAGGATCTAAACCACTGGGAGGGATAGGATATAACCCATCTTCAATATCTCCATAGTATCTAATATCAGTTAATTTTCCTTCTATTCTAATTTCATCCCCAGAAGAATATTCTAGATATTGTCGATTATTGAATACAGGATCAAAAGAAGCTTCTAAATCTTCAGGATTTTCAGTAATTGCGTACCAAATTCCAGACTGTTCAACACCAACCAACTCTTGACCATAGCCAGAGAAAGTTACGCCGATTAGTCCAATGAAAATACCGGCTAACAAAATAGCTCTCGCATTTTTCCATGAATTTTTTAGAGCCCCTACAAAAGCCCACAAAGTATCCATGACTGCATCAATTTCGTCTCTTTCTCTTTGACTTACTGTTAATTTACCTTTCTTTTGATTGTCTTGTAATTTAGTTTGTTTAGTAGAAGTTTTCTTTGCAACCGCTTTTTTTGTTTGAGTTTTTTTCGCAGTAGGGCTTTTTTTGGCAGGAGATTTCTTGGGCGTACTTTTTTTCGACGCCGTTTCTTTTTTCACAGATTTCTTTGCCATAATTTAGTAAGTCTTCGCAGCCTTATATTCCAGACTAATAAATAATATCGTTTGTTATCCGCCAGAAGCAACTAGAATAATTCTAATCGGTTTTTTAGGTAAGGCTATGACCAAGGGAATAGGCTTCATTTTCTCTTCATCAGTGACAACCAAAACACCATCTGGATGTAAATTTAAATGATTGACAAGATCATTAGCAGTACTTCCATCGGGTAAAACAATAGTTTCTATTTTGTCATCAATAGTTACTTGCCATTCCATATCCTTTCATTTAGAGAGACTTCAAAATAGTTACCGTGAACATTAAGTTCTAACACATCTGGAGATAAACAGCCAGGGTCGCATAGTCCGGTATTGCGGTGGCCTCGAAAGCCACTGGGAGCAATCCCTCGGGAGTTCAAATCTCTCCCCTGGCGCCAGGATTTTATATTTTCATTGCAGTAATGTAGTGCACTAATCGTAAAATGTTGATAATTTATTTACCCACTAGAATTTAATGTTTATATATGCCTAAAATAGAAATTTATTATGTCTGAGTCACTAACTACTACAAATAGCTTGACTGTACTTTGCGAAAAGTGCATGCAGAAAGAAGCAACTACGGAACTTGTTCTAACAGATAATAGCTTGATGTACACTTGCGCAAGCTGTTAGAAATATAGTTATCGACTAATAGTCTATCTGGCCGTAGTACCTAAACATTTTTTTGCCAATTGGAAGTTTCGTTTGGTAATCTTTAACTTCATCGGCTGACATCTCTTCCATTGCTAGTTTCAAAGCGAGATAAGGGGCACAATAATTTTTACTATAAATGTATGTAGAAACTCGTGGATTAATTTCCATGAGAACTCCTCCTCTAGTTGAGATGTCAATACAATAATCCATTGGAAGATGTTTCAATAAACTTCTAGCATAGTTAATAGCTTCATTATCATCAATCATTTCAAACCCCATTGCTAAACCAGATGCAAAGTTTAATCTATTTTTAACAGAGCAGGTTAGCATTTCTCCATTCTTCAGAACAGGATCAATTTTTAACTCCACGCCCTCTAAATATTCCATTACCATTAGTTCAGGTATTTCGTTTTTGCCAACGGTAGACTTTAGTTCATCAATCGAGATATATTTTGCAAAAGGCCTTCCATTAAACAAAAGATCATATCTATCAGATTTCTCGGTTAGAACTCTCACCCCTCGAGCACCTTTTCCTTCTGGAGGTTTGAATACAACATCCTTCTCAGGATATCCTAATTTTTCAGCAGCTTTAACTAGTTCAGCCATTGTTTTAACCAAGTGAAATTGAGGGACATCAATTTTCCCTTCAAAGTGTTTGTACATTAGATACTTATTTTCACAAATGGCTACTAGTTCATGTTTTGAAGCCAGCAGTCTACAGTATTTTTCAATTTCTTTGGAGGCTTTCGAAAGATGAAACATCTCCCATGAAGTCTGCGGAAATACAATATCAATATTTTTTTTTCTTACCAAATCAATTATAGAATCAATATAATTTTCTTCGTAAGCCCAAGGAACAACTGCAAAATCGTCACATAGCCACCTACCGATAGCTTGTTCATTTGCATTTGTGCCTAATATGAAGATACTTTCATCTTGCAATTTTAAGTTCGAAATTAAGGCATGTGCACCGGGACATCCCACCCCTGTTAACAGAACTCTCATTGTCCTTCCTCTTTCAATAATTCGTCGTATACTTCGAGCATTTTTTTCTCTTGAAGTTCCCATGAGTAATTCATTTTAAATGCTTTATAGCCATTCTCGCCCATTTTTTTCCTAAGTTCTTTATCATTAGCTAGAGTAGCCAAGGCATCAGTCCAATCTTCAGTTACAAGGCCACATTCATATCTTTCAACTATTTTTTGACGAGCTTCATAAGGCCCTACAATAACAGGAACTTTGTAAGCCATGGAATCTAATAATTTCTTTGGTAAAGCATAGCCTCTCATTCTTTCATCAACATAATGCCCTACCATCAGAATATCACATGCAGCGTAGCATTCATTCATCATACTATATGGTAAAGGTCCAGTAAACTTAGCATTAGCACCTTTTTCTATGGCTAACTCTTCAAGCTCAGAAATCATGTCCGTATATCCTGAATGTCCTTTAGGAGGCCCTCCAACAATCAAAATACTCAATGCATTAACTTTAGACGCAGCATCTAGTATTTCTTCTAGAATAGGCTTTCTTAACCCTCCAATATAGCCTGCAACTATACCATCCAAACCGAACCTATCATGTAAAACCGGTTTTTTGACAGTCTCCAATAATTCAGAATTATACAAAACAGTACCGCCACCTAATCTAAGAGCCAGTTCATCTGAAACAGTTAACATTGCATCTACTTTTCCAATTAATTTTTTCTGTTTTCTTTCATAATATTTTCCNAATAAACCAGTTTTGAACACTTTCCATCATTGGCCAATCTTCATGAGAATCAAAGATAATCTTAGTACCAGTTTTATTTTTAATNATTTANCAGCCACATCAAGAACTTCCAAATCGTGAGCATGAATAAGATCTGGTTCATACTCAGCAACTTTTTCCTCAAGCTTTTTTAGTGCTTTTCTAAAACTTTTAACTTTGGAAAAGAACCCTCCTTTCAAATCTTCAAAAATACGAATGACTTTAATCCCGTCTCTCTCGACTTCCCATTTTGTATCATATTTCTCTAATCTTCTAGACCAACAAAAAACAGTTACTTCGTATCCAGCTTTAATTAGAGCTAAAGCTTCTCGATAAACTCTAGTATCTTCGTTAGGAATTAACAAATCATGACCCAAAACCATCGCAATTTTCGTCATAAAAGTTGATCTAACCTCACTTTAATCGTCTCAAATCCTTACTACGACAAAAGGGTCTTGTATAATTGTATACCTCTCATTTTCACTTACTGATCTACTAAAAATTTCTCACTACTAAATAAGGGTTGTGTTTCTGACTTATCTATAGCTAACTCCTAATGCCAATATTTTTTTCTTTATGTGTCTTTCTTCAAGCGGAATAAAGCAATTTAGTGAAACAGATAGGTTATTCCAAGGCAGCTCATATCCAAGTAAAGTACAATTCCTAAAAGCTCTTTTCGCTTCAGCTGTTACCACTCCATGATCTTGGTGAATATCGGTAGTAGTGGGAGTGAAAACTAAATCATAATTTATACTTCTAGAATGATCGTAGAGTGCTTGAAGAATTTCTTGTCTATCTCTTGGAAAAAACCTAGTATGAAAATCTAGAACCTCATGCGTAATTCCTAATATTTTGCCTGAATTTGCAGCTTCTTCCACTAAATTAGGATATCTTTCAGCTACAGCACTAAAATAGATTACATGGACTTTCCAGCCTTCTTCAATAAGTTTGGCAATAGTCCCTCCACAACCTAATTCTGCATCGTCAGTATGGGGACTAAGGACTAAGGCTTTTTTAGCTGCATTATTTTTTAATTTTGAACTTACAGTATTTCTTAATAATTCGCTAATATTTTGGTTATTATCTTTGGCCGCTTCTTTGAAAGATTTCCAATTATCAGAGAATTCATCAGTGATTGTGAACAGATATTGTTCTGGTTTTTTTCCCTTCTTCCACGCCATAAGTTATATATGTTTAAATATAAGGTTATATAACCTTTCTTATGGTTGATTATGGAAGAGATTAAAATAGAAAATTTTGAAGGAGTTTATGAACCTGCAGAAGATTCATGGATGGTCTGTAATTACCTTCCAGAAGAATTAGGTTCAGTGTTAGAAATAGGCTGCGGTTCCGGCATAATCTCTATACATTTGGCTAAAAGAGGAAACACTGTAACTTCCGTTGACATTAATCCTAAAGCTGTAAAGGCAACAAAATTTAACGCAAACCAAAATCAAGTGAATATTGAAGTTTTAGAAGGAAATATGTTTGAAAAAGTTAAAGGCCGTAAATTTGACTTTATAGTTTGTAACTCGCCCTATTTGCCTCCAACAGAAGAGTATAATGATCCAGAATTGGCCTTGGCAGTCGAAGGGGGCCCTACAGGTTCAGAATTTACCATCGAATTATTGTCTAAAGCCGGTGAATTTCTTAAGATTGGTGGAAATATATATCTTATAATTTCAAGTAAAATGAAGAAGATAGATGTAGATTGGAAAAGAGAAGTTATATGCGAAGAGAAGTTCTTTTTTGAAAGACTTACTTTAGAACGATTTTGGAAATAGAATCTAATTAACGATTTCAGTTGCTAAATCACTTCCACGGTTTGAGCCAATTTTCAAGATACGCATAATTATTTGCCCGAAAGGTAAAGATAATCCAGAGTAAACCAAGATCCAATGCGGTAAAATCCATAAATCATCATCTAAACTATAATTTGGTTCCCAAGGTAAAGAAATTACTTGTAAGTCTAAACCGTTGACAAATATTCGTAGCCACATAATGATAGGTATTGCTATTATCATTGTGAAAGCCATTGGTTTCATTTGATTAGACATCATTTCACTTTGTAATAGCATAATTTGAGGTTGCATCGCAAATAGTTTCTTCATTTTGGCTTCGTTACCACTTTGTCTTGCTTCCCCCATTGCTTTATTGTACGCTGCCATTTTGGTTTGGATTTCAGCCATCTTTTCCCAGTCAATAATGAAGTGACGAATGATAGTTGTAAATGAAATCATAATAATTCCTGCAAAGAGAAAAGTAAGTACAGGGTATTGATGGTCAAATGTTATTCTAGGTTCTAACACAGTACCAGCAGATTCTCCCATAAAATCTCTTAAATCAGGATTAATAATTATCCAAAGCATAAACATCATTGTTAGAAAAGTTCCTCCGATTGCAGGAGGTTGCAATTCTTCTTCAGCATCTACTTTTTCTTCACTCATTTATTAAGAATTTTTTTGAATTTTTCAACAGCAATTTCTATTTTATTGTCATTATTAGGCACAAATCCAACCGTTGCTCCAGTCATAAAAGCTGCAGCAATGGCATACTCTCTATTGATTCTTTGGTGTAACCCAATATCATCTTTGTCTCGAGCTCTTGAAGTGTCTTTAGAACGTCTATTTTCAATTTCTTCAGGGAGGGCCTCAACGAGTACAATTGTATTAGGCATAATCGCCTTAACGGTCCATTCAGGGAGTCCAGGAAGGTATCCCGAAGGTGTGAGTATGGAAGCATGAGTATCAACAATTACATTATCCATCTGGCCTATTTTTTCGCCAGCTTGTTTTTGTAATCTTTTTTGAACGTCAACAGGAAGTTTTCTCAAATCATCTCGATTAGAAACACCTTCTTTCTGGGCTTCTTCAAACATAGTAGTCCCAAAGTTAACAATATTATAACCAAAATCTTTTGCAGCATTCATGACGGTACTCTTTCCAACGCCGGGGACTCCAGTTACGATTACAATACTCATTCTATGGTCCTAACCTATTAGGTTTTTTTAAATTATCTGGTAGTTTACTAAAAACAGCAGGACATCCTTTTGCCATATGCCAAGCAGGAACATCTTTGGTAACAACRGCCCCTCCTGCAATGAATGCACCTTTCCCAATTGTTAATCCAGGCATTATAGTCGCATTAGACCCAACAGAAACATCGTCTTCAATAGTAATAGGGTCACAATGATATTCTGTTCTTAAAGGCATTTTATCATTTGTTAGAGATGCATTTGGACCAAGAAATACTCTATCTCCAATGACAGTTCCAGTGGGAATGTATGCTCCAGTTTGAAAACTACAATAATTCCCAATGGTACAATTATTATCTACAACAACATTAGTTCCTATTAAGCATCCATCTCCTATTGTAGTATTTTCACGAACAAGAAAGTTGTGCCCAGTTCTAGTTTTTTTACCTAATTTAGCGGTAGAATATACGGACCCAGGCCTTATTATTGATCCGGCTCCGATCTCACATCCTGCAATTTCTTTAGATTCTTTCTCTAATTCTTTTGAGTGAGGATAGCCAATTAAAGCATCTGAATCAATAAAACAATCATCTTCGATAATGGATTCGCCGTAAATGGGCATTAATCCTCGCCGAAGAAACTTCGAAGAACAGGATGCATTTCCATCATTTGTTCTTTTCCAATTTGTTCATACATACGTATCATAATTCCGACAGTAAGTAGCACCCCTGTACCTGACGACTGTCCGACGGTACCAATCATGTCAGCTCCAGCAGCTAAAAATCCAACAACAGCACCACTGAAAACGGTAACAGTAGGAATGTATCTTTCCAAAACTTTTTCAACAATTCTTGGGTCTCTTCGGAATCCTGGAATTTGCATACCTGAACCTTGAATTTGCTTAGCTACAGCTTCAGGTCCCATATTTGTAGTCTCAATCCAAAACTTAGCAAAAACAATAGATCCAAAGACCATAATGGACATGTAAATGACAATGTGGGCAACAAGCTGCCATGGTTCATGGTCACCCATGTATGCACCATATTTATCGGGACTTACTAAAGGTAAGAACCAGTCTTGAAGACCAGCTAGCCGATTAACGTAGTAAGCTAGACCCATTGTAGGCACAGGATTACTTCCATCAGTAGTATCAAAAGCCCCTAGTCTCCAATTGTGGCCCAAAATAGGCCATTTTGACATACTAGGATGTGACCAGAATAAAAGAGCAAACATGTTTACGTTTGCCAATAGTGCAGCCATCAAAATCACAGGAATGTTACTTGCGTAGATTAATCTAATTGGATATCTACCTCTTGCTCCTCTAACTTTACCATGAGCTAAAGGTAATTCAATTCTTGAAGATTCTACATAAACCACAATCAAAAATACAATAAAAGTTCCAATTAAGGCAACTAAGGGATTAGGAGGGGCAAGCAAAATAGCTTCGTAACCGCCACCACTCAAATCTGAAGTAGAAGAATTTTTAAGATACCATAAAATCATAGGAAGAGTTCCAGAAGGTGTTTCAGTACCGCTTCCTGGTGCTGGTTCCCAATTCAAAGTTCCGGTAAATATAGCCTGAGAAACTCCTGCAGCAATAAACAGGGAAATACCTGATCCAATACCCCATTTAGACACACTTTCGTCCATTAAGAATACAAGATATGAACCAATTGCTAATTGAGTAATAATAGTCATTCTGGCCCAGCTAAGGCCAACTTCAGCAACTAGAGCTGAACTAGGTTCCAAGAATCCAAATACTTGAGGTACAGACTCAACTATAATCATTACAATAACCAATACTTTTTGAGTTCCTTGATATATTTCCTTATCACGTGGATCTTGTAGATTTAAATTAATAATCTTTGCACCGGTGAACAATTGCATGATAATGCTTCCTGTAACGATAGGCCCAATACCTAAGTGCATCAAACTTCCACTTGCACCCGCTAGAATTGCACGATATTGACTGAACAGATCAATAGTTTCTCCACCGAGACCATACAAAGCTACGTTTGTCATAGCAAAATAAACAATAAGAATAGCCAAAGTCCATGTCATTTTTGTTCTAAAATGAACGTGTCCTTCTGGTTTTTGCACAGTAGGCATTCTTCCAATTATAGGTTTTAATCCGTGTAGCTTAGATCCTTCACCAGAGTAAGAAGCTCCCATATAGACAAGCCAAGTAATTCCAATTGTTCCAACACCCATGAGGGTAGCACTAACACTTTCAGGAGATTTCCAGTTGTACCATAGTAGGTACAGAAATATCATAGATAAGCAAGGCATGATTGCCTGTGCGGGGTTTCTAGGTATCTCTTCTTCAGCCACTTATAATCTCTCCACCAGCCGCCTCAACTTTTTCCACGGCCTTCGCAGAGGCAGCACTTATAGTAATTTTATAAGCTTGACTAGGCACACCAGTACCTAATAATTTATCATATCCCATTTTCTTTAAATCAATAGATACAGTTTTTCCTTTTTTAGATGCATTTCCTTGGTTGACCCATTCAGCTGCACTCTCTTCAATAACTTTCAAATTAATTGCATTATTTGCCATGACTACGGTTTGAGGTCTTTTGAATCCATGAGCACCCCATACACGTCCAACTCGTTCATACATTATACGTTTTGTTTTATGGCAGCCTGCGTTTCCACGACCACCTCTTAGTCCAGCTCCACGTCCTTTCTTGTGGCCTCTACCACGAGTTCGACTTCCAGTTTTCAATGCTTTACGCCTGGGCATATTGCATCCTCCTTAGTAGGGCATTGATTTTTTCAGCTCTGTATCCTAAAGCTCCACCCTCTTTGAAACTACGTTTAATTCCTTCATATCCTTTTCGAGGAGGATGTAATCTAAACAATGGTTTCAAACCAGGAACATCTCTCATGACAGTTTTTCCTTCTGTTAATCCTTTTGCTAAAGCTTTCATTGTTTTGAAAGAGGTTTCTTTCAAGTGCTCTTTAGCAAATTCGGTATTTCCGCTACTTTTACCTGAACTTTGTAATAAAAGTTCGGTAGTTTCAACATCTATTTCACCCCAAGTTACGTAATCTTTAATGATATTCAGCATACCTGTGTATGTATCATTCTCAGGAATAATAACACAGTGGTTTACTCTATTCAATTTCATTAATTTCATAGTCTCTTTAATTTTAGGATTTACGTTAACAGATCCTCTAACTCTAACAACAGCCCAGCTCATTCTTGTTTCACTCCTTTAATCATGTTATGGAACTCTTTCTGACCTGGCAGTAACTTTGTAGATCTCGTTTTTTCTAATGCTTTAAACATTGCACTAGCGAAATTGTAAATGGTTTGAGTTTGACCGCGCGTGAAAGACCATGCGTCTTCGACACCAGCAAGTTTCAGCATAATTTGACCTACTTGGTTTGTAACAAGCCCAACACCTGGTGGAGCTGGCTTAATTCTAACTCTTGTAGACCCAGTTCTTCCTGAGACTTCAAAAGGAAGTGAGTTTGGAACAGCAGTAGAGCATTCCCATGAGCCACTTCCTCTGCGAATTTCAATAATATTTAATTTTGCACGATCTAGTGCTTTTGTTATTGTAGGTCTAACTAATTTTCCAGATACACGGCCAATTCCAACAACACCATCACCGTTTCCAACTATAGTAGTAACAGCAAAGCGAACTCTTCTACCGGAATCAGACATTCTTTGAACCATGTGAATATCAATTACTTCTTCCATTAAATCAGTTATAAGTAAATCAACAATAGGTGCTTCTCTTAGAGGCAATCCAGTTGCAAGTGCGTCTTGAATAGTAGTGATTTCACCAGATACAACTTTACGTCCTAATTCAGTTTTTGGCGTCCAATTTGAAATTCTTTCTTCAGCAGCCTTTCTACGTTGTTGAGCCGGAGATAGAGGCGGTCCTCTTTTTTGCCTATTATCTTTGTTAGGCCCTTTACCTTTATATCTAGAATTAGTATTTTTAGATTCAGATTTTTTATCTTCTGTTTTCTTTACTTCTTCACTCATTTCTTACCATCCATTTTTTTAGAAACTTTATCAAAATCTTTTACGATTTTTTCAGAAATATGACTTCCATTAATTCGATCGTCAGAAGGGTATGAACTTTCAGAATGAGGAATTTCTAAACCGCCATCTACAAGACCTTTTAGAACAGCAAAAGCTCGATTTCCTGAAATAGGAGTAATTCTTCCAATATCTAAAACAGCAGAAGAAACTCCAGCTTTAATTGCATTTTTAGCGGCTAATTTTCCAGACAAGTATGAAGCAGGAAGGTTTGTTTTTGAGTTTTTCCAACCCATTTTTTCTAAATCTGCGGATGAAGCTGAAGCTAATACGCGATCACCTTTACCTTCAAAGTCACTAATTTGAACCATTACTTTGGAATTTGTAAATCTAACTACAGCTCTAGGAAGCCCAGATTTGAGCAATGCTAATCTTTTACGATAATTAGTTACGCCTTTTCTTCTGCGAGCAAAGTGCATTCTTTTTGGCATTATTTCTTACCTCCTAATTTAATTCCATCGATTTCCATATTATATCTTAAATGGTTTCTCGAATTGTAAACTCCACCTTTCGCTCTGCGATAATACAATCGATATTGTGAAGCGTCAATAACGTTTTCATCTCTCATAGTATTTAATTCTCTGCGTAACGCACGTACTTTAGTCATCCATGCCTCTTTCTTTGGAGTTCTTGCTCCACCGTGTCCTTTTCTTGATCCATGGCCTTTTCTACGTCCCTTAGAACGTTGAACCGCCATAGCTTTTGCACGGCCTCGGGAAATACCTTTTTTCTGATGTTTACGTATAAAGCGTTGGACAATAAGCAATCTTACATCATCTCTTGTTACAGCTTCAGAAATTCTTTCTTGAACTTCAGGACGATCGTCAATCCAAACGCGATTCACACCACATTTTAGAACTGTAGCGGCAACCCTTCTCTGATATGATAAATTCATAGATCTCTCCTATTAAGTACACGAATTTTCAGTTCATCAGCTTTTTGAACAATCATTTCGCGTTTTTTATCGCCAACTTTACTTGAAATTCGAATAGCTTGAGCTTTAGGATCAACATTTTCTAAATTTTTAGGATTGTAAACTAAAACTTCTTCAAAGCCAGAAGGATGTAAACCTCTAACACTTGCAGGCCCGTCTAAAGCCAAGCTTGAACTACAGTGGGATCCTCTAGAGTCGACCTGCAGGCATGCAAGCTTGAGTATTC
>MIZB01000311.1_pt1 | contig 37896 bp, 49 predicted proteins | sample 888171 | NCBI WGS metagenome assembly MIZB01 (sample SAMN05440186, study PRJNA335308) | marine metagenome | isolation source: marine water
ATACTCAAGCTTGCATGCCTGCAGGTCGACTCTAGAGGATCCCACTTCAAAATTCTAATTGACGTTAGATTAGTTTCACCTGAGTATTGATAAAAATCACTCTCATCTGAATCAATATCCAAAGAGAAAGGCGAATCCACTGTAAAAATTGGTGAAGGTGTAAAAGTTGTAAACAAAATTAAACCCGTAACCAATCCTACAAATATTCTAGGAGAGCCTAATGAGGATATTTCTTCTGAAGGTGGAGGATGGTACGTTCCTAGAAAATAAATTAAAAGTGCATAAATGGCCCATCCCATGTACGGAGGACCAAATCCGGGAATACCATAGAATGTCATAAAAATTAAGGAAATTATTACAACAAAGGATAGAATATTTGCTTTCGGACCAAGTAATGAACGCGCAATATGACCTCCATCTAGCTGTCCAGCTGGCATTAAATTCAATGCAGTTACAAAAAATCCTGTCCACCCTGCAAGAACAACTGGATGAGATAAATAGTCTCCAGACGAGGGGTTTAAGTTTTCAGAAATAGAAAAAAGTAATTCAAAGAAAAAAGATGAACCTAAAAAAAGCGAATCTCCTGAATCAACTGGAACTGATCTCGCATAAAATTCTGTTAACCAGAAACCGAGAAGAGTCACAGGTATAGCGACTAAAAGACCTGCAATCGGCCCACTTGCACCAACATCCAGAAGTGCTTTCCGATTAGGTATTGGCTCTCTAATAGAAATAAAAGCGCCCATCGTTCCAAATGGAAATATCATTGGAGGCATTGGTAAAAAGAACGGTAAGGAAGCATCAAGATTATGCTTCTTAGCATAGTAGTAATGACCCATTTCGTGAGCGCCAAGAATTAACATTAAAGGTAAAGAAAAAGTAAGAAATCCCATAAAGAATATTTGTGGACTTATGAGGATTCTAAGCCACCACCAGTTCATCTCAATTATTGAAGAATCATCGTATGAGGCCCACCACATGGCACCTGCCCAAGTAGTGGTAAAAGAAAGTTGCTAGAAGTAAATATAAATTAATTCTACTTTCATAATAATCAAACGAAGGTTGAGGAAGAATAACTAAAATCAATTCATTTCCTGTTCTCCTTAGCATTGGAAAGAGACGACCTGCACCAAAAGTAGTAGCTACCTTAAGAGCTAAACGTAACTCCTCAAATTTATCTTCCAAATTGTCTGGTTCTTTAACAAAAAATAAATGGGCATTGCCRTCCCATTTACTGTCTTCTACTTTCCAGTTTAGACCTTCAATAAATTTTTGTATTGATTTAGACATTTAAATTCCTAATTCCCGGCTTGCAATTTCTGAGGCTTGATCAGACAGTTTAGAAGGTGCATATATTCGGCATCTCCAATGATCGAACTGAGCTTCGTATAGACTTTTTGTTATAGTAGACATATTACTTGCATAATCAAGAGTTCCATCTTCTTTAAGAATTTTAACTTTCATAGCTGGCACCACTTTAAAAGGTGGCAAATCCATAAATATTTGTGAAGAGTCGATACCAAGTTTTTGAGCAATTGATAATTCTAAATCTTCAACATCTGACTTAGAAATTCCCATTTCTTCAGTTTTATCTTTTGTAATACTAACTACCCTCTTTGTTATGTTCCTTTTTTCAAAATCATTAACTAACTTTTGCGACAATCCGCCTGCCAAATTTAATTCGGATAAAAATTTATGATCTGTGAAAGAAACAAACGAATCATATGTAAAAACATCATTGTCAATTGCAGCTGTAGTTGCCCTTGCCAACATTAATTCAGCTCCTCGTGAAAATGGATGGAAATAAACCGTTGGAAACATAATTGAACGAGAAGTCAAGAAAGTTTCAACTACTGGTAAACCACTTTCTCCGATTACTAGCTCATTATCTGTAATTGACATCTTTGTAACTAATCTTCCGGTATCTACTCCTGTTTTGACCCCCGTATAATGTGAATCTCTCATGAGATAATCAAGACGGTCACCGTCAATATCTCCGGAAATTAGTGAGCCGTACTTGTGATTTCCTTTGATTAGATTGCAAACTTCATTGATGTCGAATCCTTGATCGCTTAGTATATCCGRTATTTGACTAGAATTAATAATATCCTGAGTGACTTCTACATGATCTTTACCAAATGGCAACTCATCTGCTAAGTGTGAATATGGAGAATGGCCCAAATCATGGAGTAAACCTGCAATTGAAACTAATGGTATTTCGTCTTTAGGAACATCAGATTGGCTGGCCATTTGTTTAACTAGATGGCTAACGCCTATACTATGTTCAAGTCTGGTATGGTTTGCTCCAGGGTAAACTAAATTTGCTGAACCTAATTGCTTTATCCAGCGCAATCTTTGATATGGTTCAGTATCAACTAAAGAGGACTCTAATTCATCTAAATCAATGTAATCGTGAATAGAATCCCTTACCCTTCGCATCAATTCACTTGATACAAGGTTCATAAAATAGGTTATCTATCTTTTGTGTTCCACCTTCTTTCAAAATGGGGAATTTAAAGGCAATGGCCCAAAGCTTATATTGACAAAATTCTCTTCCAATATGAATATGAATATTTCCGGAAATGTCAAAGAAGTTGATGTTGAAGAATTGACTGAATGTCCTGAATGTGACTCGGAACATATTGTACGCGATTACAAGCGTGGTGAAGTTACCTGTAGGAACTGTGGACTTGTTGTTGATGATCAAGTAATTGATCAAGGTCCTGAGTGGAGAGCTTTCGATTCAGAGCAAAATGAAAGAAGGGCAAGAGGTGGAGCTCCAATGTCTGTAATGGTTCACGATAAAGGCCTTTCAACCGATATTGGTTGGGGTGGACGAGATATTAACGGAAATAATGTTCCCACTAAAAATAGAGCTCAAGTTTACAGAATGAGGAAATGGCAGAATCGAACTAGAGCATCAAACTCAGCCGATAGAAACTTGGCCCAAGCCCTTAATGAACTTAACAGATTGGCTTCAAAAATTGGATTGCATCGCCAGGTCAGAGAAGARGCTGCTATGCTATATAGAAGAGCTGTACAAGATAACTTAGTTAGAGGAAGATCTGTCGAAGGCGTTGCTGCTGCTGCTCTTTACGGTGCATGTAGAAGATGTGAAGTCCCGAGAACGTTAACTGAAATTACAGAAGCTTCGAGAGCATCTAAAAAGGAAGTTGGAAGAACTTACAGGTATATTTCTAGAGAATTAAAATTAAATTTACAACCTGCATCTCCATCAGTTTACATAATTCGCTTTTGTAGAGAATTGGAGCTACCTGGCGATGTTGAAAATACTGCAATAAGCATTCTAAACCAAGCAATTGCTGCTGAACTAACGTCTGGAAGAGGGCCAACCGGAGTTGCAGCTGCAGCCATTTACATTGCTTCTGTTGTACATGACCAAAGAAAAACACAAAAAACAATTGCTGATACTGTAGGCGTAACTGAAGTAACAATAAGGAATCGTTACAAAGAATTAGCTAAAAATTTAGATATTGTAGTCTACTTGTGAGGTTATTTTGAAATATAATAAACGTGATAATAACGTTTACCAAATTCGTTTAGAAAATGAAGACGATTTGTATCATTTGAACTTATTACTTAATGAGGGAGATCAAGTTAGGGCTCTGACTGAAAGACGTGAATCCTCACAATCTGATAGGCTCAAAAAGGAGAGAGGTAAAAAACAAAAGATGAAACTCACTATTGATGTTAAGAACCTTGAATATCAATCATTTGGGCAACGTTTTAGGTGTCACGGCATTATCTCCTTAGGCGAAAATAATCAGGGACTGCATCACACTTTAATCTTAGAACCTGGCGATTCATTTGATGTTAGAAAGGAAGTTTGGCTAAATCATCACAAAAAAAGGTTAAGAAAGGCTGCTGAACCAATTGTAACTGCGACAGCAATTGCTGTTGAAAGTGATTCAATTGTAATTGCAGAATTAAGAACATATGGCATAAGAGAACTGAAAACACTTAGCCGAGAAGGCAGTGGAAAATCAACAGGCGGAGAAGAACTTAACGATTTTTACAAAAGAGCTGTAAGGCAAATAGTAAAAGTTCACATTAAAGATTCTGTAATAGTCATAATAGGACCTGGATTTTTAAAAGAAGATTTTGCTGAAGTTGGTAAATCTAGAGCGCGTGAAATATTCAAGGGCTGTGTAATTGAAAACTCTGGTCAAGGAGGGATGGCTGGCATTCATGAAGCAATAGGCAGAGGCGATTTACCTAACGCAGTCGCTCAGATAAAAATCCAAGAAGAGATGGCAGCTGTAGAGAAGCTGAAAGAAGCTATAGCAAAAGAAATGGGTACTTACGGTAAAAATGAAGTTCGGAATGCCGTAGAGAGTGGAGCTGCAGAAAGTATTCTACTAATATCTGAGAAGACTAAAGAAATAGAAGGTTTAGAATTATTAGAATTAGCTCAACAAAATCGCACAGATGTGATAGAAGTTTCCTCGCACCATCACGGTGGTGAAATGCTCATTGGGCTAGGAGGAACTGCAGTTATTCTTAGATATAAAATGGCATAAATTCTTTTAGAGGGTAGCTTGTAAGCATCATATGATGCCAGGAATGGGGCGTATGAATCCCCGCATGATGAAAAAATTGCAAAAACAATTACAAAGTGCTACAGAAGAAATCGATGCTACTGAAGTAATTATACGAACAAAAGATAAAGAATTGTACTTTAGCAACCCTTCTGTAAGTGCAATGAATATGATGGGACAACAATCATATCAGATTGTAGGTGAACCTGAAGAGCGCATACTAGGCAGTAGCGAGGAAACTACAAATATCCCCCAAGAAGACATAGACTTAGTAGCGACACAGGCTGGCGTTTCTCCTGAAAAAGCAAAAGAGGCTTTGGAAGAATGTAATGGAGAGCCTGCTGAAGCTATTATCAAACTAATGAGTGAGTAAAAAATGGATTTTGCAGAAACCGAAGACCAAAAAATGATTCGCGGAATGGTACGTGAATTTGCTGAAGATGTTGCTGGGCCTACTTGTAACAAGAGAGATAAGGAACAAATTGCACCTATTGAGGAATTCAAAAAATTCGCAGAACTAGGATTTGCTGGAATGACCATACCTGAAAAATATGGCGGTCAGAAATTAGATGATATTTCAGAGGCAATTGTTGTCGAAGAATTGTCAAGAGTCGATCCGTCTTTAGGAGTCATGATAGCAGTCCATGTCGGACTTTGCTCGATGACAATAGCACTGAGTGGAAATGAAGAACAAAAAGAAAAATATTTACCAAAATTAGCCTCTGGAGAATTCTTGGGCGCATATTCTTTGAGTGAAGCTGGTTCGGGCACAGATGCTGCTGCAATGGTAGCAAGAGCTACAGATGACGGCGAGCACTATACTTTGAATGGTGAAAAAATGTGGGTTACAAATGGAACTACTGCAGATCTCTTCGTTCTATTTGCTAAAGTAACTGATCACCCTGATTACGGAAAAAAGAGTCATGGAGGAGTGACTTGTTTTATAATTGAAAAAGGGTTTGAAGGATTTGAAATTGGAAAGAAAGAAGACAAGCTAGGAATCCGCTCAAGTGATACATGCACACTAATTCTAAATGAATGTAAAGTACCAAAGGCAAACGTTCTTGGAGATGTAGGCAAAGGGTTTCCAATTGCAATGAATGCGTTAGATAATTCAAGAATAGGGATAGCTGCTCAGGGACTTGGTATTGCACAGGGAGCATACGAAGCCGCTCTGAAATATTCAAAAGAACGGGAAACTTTCGGTAAACCAATAGCTGCTCACCAATCAATAAGTAATTATCTAGCAGATATGGCTGTTAGAATTGATGCTGCAAGATTACAAGTTTACAAAGCTGCATGGGCTAAACAAGAACATTATGAAAGTGGATCATCACGCCATACACTTGAAGCTTCAATTGCAAAGCTCAGTGCAGGTGATACTGCAATGTGGGTTTCAGAAAGAGCTGTACAGGTATTAGGCGGATATGGATACACAAAAGATTTCCCCGTAGAAAGATTTTTCCGTGATGCAAAAATCACTCAAATTTATGAAGGAACTCAAGAAGTCCAAAGATTAGTAATTGCTCGTGAAATTGGAAAGTGATAGGAAAAGTTTTATGAGTATGATTGTAAGATACATTACAGACTATTTTAGTCAACACACAAATTATCGGTGCTAAATGATGCGCATAGGAATACCAAAAGAGAACAACGAGAAAGAAACTCGTGTAGCTATTGTGCCAATTTCAATACCTAAACTAATGAAATTAGGTTTTGAAGTAGTAATTGAAAAAGGTGCTGGAGAAAAATCAGGATACTCTGATGCTGAATACGARGAAAAAGGTGCAAAAACTAAATCATTGGATGAAGTAATGAAATGTGAATTAATTGCTTCAATTGATGTTCCAAACTTTAAGAATATGGAAAAAGGTCAAATGTTAGCATGCATGGCTGATCCTTTTAGAAATCTAGAACAAACAAAGCAAATGATTGATTCTGGAATTACTCTGCTATCTCTGGAAGTCATTCCAAGAAGACTATCAAAAGGCCAATCAATGGATGTGAACTCAAGTCAAGACAATTTATCAGGATACAAAGCAGCTTTAATGGGATCTCAAAATATTGCGAAAATGGTTCCTATGATGATGACATCTGCCGGAACTGTGAGGCCTGCAAAGTTCATAATTCAAGGGGCTGCTGTAGCTGGCCTTCAAGCAATAGCAACTGCAAAGAGATTAGGAGCTGCAGTGCAAGCTATAGATGTTAGATTAGCTGCTAAGCAAGATACTGAAAGTTTAGGTGCTAAATTTATCGACGTACCTGGTTGGAAGGACGCTGAAAGCTCAAGTGGACATGCTTCTCTTTTTACAGATAAAAGTCTTCAAGAAGCATTTGATAATGCATTAATGGATGCTGTAAAAGACGCTGATGTTGTAATTACTACTGCTAGATTATTCGGTGCTGATGCACCTAAACTATTCTTCAATAAGGAAAACAATGACAAGATGACAAAAGAAATGAAAGAAGGATCTGTAATTGTTGATATGAACACAGATACTGGTGGTAATATTGTTGGAAGTAAAGAGGGGGAAATAATTGAAAAAGATGGAGTAACAATTGTAGGAATACCTATGCTATGTAGAACTGTTCCAAATACTGCATCTATGCTTTATTCAAATAATGTTACCAACTTTGTAACTGTTTTAGTTGACGAAGGTAAGTTGGCTATAAATCAAGAAGAACAAGTGCTCACCGGAGACGAAGGTGGAATTTCAGCAGGTTATGGTGGAATTTTAATTGCTGAAAACGGAAAAGTGCATGATAACCATACTAAACTAATGGAGGCTATGAAATAATGGAATTAGTCACACTTATAGGCGCAATTACCGTTTTTATATTGGCTATTTTTCTTGGATTTGAACTAATTACAAAAGTACCTGCTACACTTCATACTCCATTAATGTCAGGAGCTAATGCAATTTCTGGAATAACAATTGTAGGAGCTTTGATTTTTTCAAATACTGACTTCAACGGGGGAGATCCTGGTGTTGCAGCATGGCTAGCGTTTTTTGCACTTATTTTGGCTACAATTAACGTAGTTGGAGGATTTGCAGTAACTAACCGAATGTTAAACATGATTGCTGGCAAAAGAGGGGGCAAGTAATGGACGAAGCTGTTTGGGACATAGGATACCTTGTAGCCTCAATACTTTTCATAATGGGTTTAAAGAAATTAGGACATCCTAGGACTGCGCCAACCGGAAATTTGTATGGTGCAATGGGAATGCTAGTAGCTGTAGTAGTTACAATAGCTCAAATGGACTTTGGTGAAACMAATAATTTTATTCTTATAATCTCAGGACTTGTTATCGGAGGATTCATTGGATATCTAATGGCGATTAGAGTCCAAATGACAGGAATGCCAGAAATGGTTGCTTTGTTCAATGGATTTGGAGGTGCTGCAAGTGCATTAGTAGCAGCATCGGAAGTTTTCAGAAGGATTAATGAGAACGATTTGCCTGAAGGGTTAGAATTACATGTTGCCTGGACTGCAATTGGCTTGTCTGCTTTAGTTGGCTGGGTAACTTTAACAGGGAGCTTGCTCGCCATGATGAAATTGAAAGGTGGAGTCGAGATATTTGGAACCTGGTACAGAACTCCAACGTGGGGTCCTGAATGGCTAAACTACGTTAAAGGGTTAGTCTTGATTTCAATCGTAGGTCTCCTATACATGACCATTGAGGAACCTGGAAATCAAGATTATGTAATAGCTATTATTGCACTATCATCTATTCTTGGAATTTTATTCGTACTTCCTATCGGAGGTGCTGATATGCCTGTTGTAGTAAGTCTGCTAAACTCTTTATCTGGCATAGCCGCAGCATTCACTGGATTCATTATCGGAAATAATGTTTTGATAATTGCAGGATCAATGGTAGGGGCTGCTGGTTTGATTTTAACAAATATAATGTGTAAGGCAATGAATCGTCAATTAATTGATGTGTTATTCAAATCATTCGGAGGCTCTGATAAAGAACAAGTTACTAGGACTAAAGTTGGATCAGATCCTGAGGAAGTGGCAATGGTATGTGACGGAATTTCTAAATGTGTTATTATTCCAGGATACGGAATGGCTGTATCACAATGCCAACACCAAGTTCGTGAATTTGCTGACATTTTAGAGGCAAATGGCTGTGAAGTAAAATATGGAATCCATCCTGTTGCAGGAAGAATGCCTGGCCATATGAATGTCCTATTAGCTGAAGCAAGTGTTCCTTACGAAAAGTTGATTGAAATGGATGATATCAACTCTGAAATGGGTGAATGTGATGTTGCAATTGTTGTTGGTGCAAATGACACAGTTAACCCTGCTGCAAGAAGTGGAGAAGGTCCTTTAGCTGGAATGCCAATAATTGACGCCGATAAAGCAAGAGTTGTCATCATGGTAAAAAGATCGCTATCTGTAGGATATGCTGGAGTAGACAATGACTTGTTCTACGAGGATAAGACAATGATGCTCTTTGGAGACGGTAAACAGATGATGACGGAATTAGTTTCTTCTCTGAAAGACCTTTAGAACTTCTGTTGACCTTCTAGTTTAGTGACTTGATCAGTATCTTCAACTAAATTAGTAATGTCATCTATTTTGTTAAGGGGCTTCTGTAACTGATTAGTACGCGTGCTAACTAGGCTAGTAAATTCTCTTTTTGCGTCATCAATTCTCCTTCCCATTTTATCCATAGCCTCTACATACTTTGACCACTGTAGACGGAAAGTATTGAGCAGACTCATGACTTCTGTAGCTTTTTCTTCCATGGCAAAATTTCTTGTTGCTTGATGGATCAAGGAAAGAATCGCATAAAGAGTAAGGGGTGAACAAAGAAGAACTTTATTTTCTAAAGCAAAATCGATAACTGCACTATCTTCCTTATTAATAAAAGAATAAATTGATTCATTTGGAACCAACATCAATACGTAATCTAAAGTTCCTGATGAAGGATCAATATAGCTACGTTTTGTTATATCTTTAACATGCTTCTTAACGTCTCTTAGAAATGCACTTTTCTCAGAATTACGAATTTGTTCATCGTCTGAATCAATATATCTCTCGTAGTGAGCTAAAGGAAACTTTACATCCATGTTAATTATTTTTTCTTTCGGTAGCTTAAAAGTGAAATCAGGTCGTTCACCTGATTCTACAACTCCTTGCTTAGTATAATTTACACCTTCCATAAGTCCTATAACATTGAGAATATCCTCAACAATTCTCTCTCCCCATTGTCCTCGCTTTTGTGATGAAGATAATATCTCACGTAGTTTGATTGTTGTCTTAGTTAAATCCTTGGTTTGAGTATTAGTGGATTCTAAATTTTCATTAAGCTTGATTGAAGCATCTTCTATGGACTTCAACCTTTTAGACATTTCATTTAGATTCTCATCAATTAGTTTTTTCTTATTCTCTAAATTCGTATCTGATTCTTTACTTAGTCCTTGAAATTTATCATTTGCTAGCTTAAAAAATTCTTCAGTATTTGATTTATTAACATCCAGAGCTAAAGCTTTGAATGTATTTTCCATTTCCTTTTTGATAGAGTCAATACCGTCATCATTTGAATTATTATTTTTATTTGCAATAGCATAGCCTATGCCTATTCCAATCACCAAACTCAATATAATGTAAATTTCTACCATCCTATAAACTCCATGCCGAGCTGATATTAATTATTTCATTGCACGAAAGTTATCTAAAAGTCCTCCTTTGGCTAACTTTGAGAATTGTACTAGTTGAACCTCAACATCCGGGAAATATAGGGGCCGTAGCTAGAGCTATGGCAAATTTTGGATTGAATGATTTAGCGATGGTAAAAGGTTGTGAATTAGCTGATGAAAGTTATGCACGATCTAAATCTGGAAGACCTGTTCTTGAGAAATCAAAAAGATACAGTACTATCGAAGAGGCAATAGCTGATTGTGACATTGCAATTGGAACTAGTGGCATAAGGCCCGAAGGAGATAAAAGGTGGTTTAGAGCACCTCAAGATGTTAAAAAGATTAACGAAATAATTGCTGATAGGGAAAAACCTGCGCTTTTGTTTGGTAGAGAGAATCATGGACTTTATAGAGAGGAATTAGCACTCTGTGAAGCTACTATTACCATACCTACAAATTCGAATTATCCAATTCTTAATTTGTCTCACGCAGTAGGGATTGTACTTTATGAAGTTAAGAGGGATGAAAAAATAAAAAGCTTAAAGAAACAGAAATCCGTTTCACAAGAAGAATTTGAACGATTAGTAGAYAGAATCATGGACTTACTTAGAAAATAGTAGCTATCCTCAAAGAAGATTGAATCGCTCAAGAACAACTCTGAGAAGGTTAGTTTCAAGAGGAAACCCAAATGTAGGAGAATATGAAAATTTAATGGGAATATTTAAGGCAATTAAAGAAGGTAAAAGGTGAATACTGATCATATACCATACAAGATGCCAGCAAGAGGATGGTCTTTAAGCCAAAATTGGGTAAATCTTACGTTTATGCATTGGGAAGTAGAACATCACTTGTTGGAAAAGTATATTCCTGAAGATTTAGAATTGGAAACGTTTRATGGAAAAACATACGTTGGAACGATACCATTTAGGATGGAAAACATAAGACCTAGATTCTTACCTTCTGTTCCTTTGATTTCAAATTTTCCTGAGTTTAATATTCGTACTTATGTCTCAAAAAAAGGAATATCTGGCGTTTTTATTTCTGACTTTAGATGCTGAAAGTAGAATTACAAGCATGTATGCTCCTTGGGCATATGGACTTCCCTATGTATTTGCAAAAGGTGAAGTAAAAGAAAATGTTGAGGGCGGATTTTCATGGCACTCTAAAAGAAAAAGTAATGGAATTGGCATCAAAGGCGAATCAAAGCCCAACGGTCCCCTAAGAAAAGCTAAGAAAGATAGTATTGAGGAATTTCTCTTTGAGAGATATAGTCTTTATGTAACCTACAAAAATAAAACACATATTGCTTACACTTGTCACAAACCGTGGGGAATTTCAAGACGCTACTGCTAAAATTGAAAAGAATTCCCTAACTGAGTTCTATAATCTAGGYATTTCTGATTTGCTAAAACCTGATTTGRTTCATATAAGTAAGGGCGTTCAAGTAAAAACTTGGAGTGCAGAGGCTGTATAGATGAAATACATAATGGTTACAGGACCAATGGGGGCAGGTAAGTCCACTTTTATGAGAAGCTTACCTAAACCTTGGGGGAATTTTGTAGTTCCTAATAGCGTACCAGATATGTTACTAGATCACGCTTGTGAATTAAACAATCTTATGCTTTATGAAATCGATGCACCGACGGCTACTGGTAAAGTTTGGATAGATTGGCTTAGAGCTGCAAACATGCAAATCGTTGTTGGAAATGGACTCGAGAAACCTGATTCTCACTTTATTGAACTATGGAATTATCTGGAAAGAAACACTCCAGATACAAATCGAATAATTGTTCTAAACCGGACTAAAGAAATAATCCCAGAATGGAATAATTACAATAGCAACACTATATTTTGCATAGGAATGGGAGAGGTGATTGATGAAGAAACTGCTCAAGCTTCAAAAAATGATATTATGGCAGTCGTAGATTATATCACTAAGAAATATGAATAAAGAGAAWAAAAAGGAAAGTTTGCAATTCTTACTTGCTGCTGCTAAAGAAATATTTGGTGAAAAAAAGTTACTTGGAATGTTAGCTGCAGAAGGTGCACCTAAAAATAAGAATCTTGTAGAAATTGTTGAGGATGAAAAATTAAGATTTCTACACCTGACTATGGCTTTAAAAAATTCTGAAATTTTCCTTAATCATTTGCAAATTAGACTCAAGGAGATGAGCGAAATGGCAAAGATAATGGAGGTTGGAAATTCAGAATTGATAGAAAAATGGCTAAGTGATGAATGTAAACCATGTCTTATTGAGCATGTTGTTGAGGGATATGATGAGATTTACAAAATATTAATTGAATTAGATGAACGATTATTGTGGCATGGTTGGCCTCTAATTGGTAAGCTCCATGACCCTATAGAATAAAGAGAAAGAGAATTTATACCTATTTCGTTAGTGTATTGAGTAAGAATGAGCGAAATGCACGTTTATCGTTTCGGTCCAAACATGACCGATGGCAAAGCTGACATGAAAAATTTATTAGGTGGAAAAGGGGCCAATTTGGCTGAAATGGCCCTCCTGAAAATACCTGTACCTCCTGGCTGTACTATTACCACTGAAGTATGTACTTTCTATAATGAAAATAATCAAACATATCCAGAGGAACTCGATGGTCAATTAAAAAAAGCGTTGAAGGATGTTGAAGATAGTGTAGGGACAGTTTTTGGTGATTCTGAAAATCCTTTGCTCCTATCTGTAAGATCTGGAGCTAGAACCTCAATGCCTGGTATGATGGAAACTGTTCTCAACGTAGGATTAAACGATGTTACACGAGAAGGACTTATTGCTCAAAGTGGAGATCCAAGATTTGTGTACGATGCTCAAAGAAGATTAATTCAAATGTATTCTGATGTAGTAATGGAAAAAGCTTCAGGCATTGAACCTGAAGAGGGAATGGGAATACGTAACCAGTTAGAACATGAATTAGAAAAAATGAAAGAACAAGAAGGCGTAACTGAAGATACCGATTTATCCGCCTCAAATTTGAAAGATTTAGTAGAAATTTACAAGGGAAAAGTATTGGAAGTACTCAAGAAACCATTCCCTGAAGACCCATGGGAACAACTATGGGGTGCTGTATCTGCAGTTTTCTACTCTTGGGATGGAAAAAGAGCAAAAGCTTACAGAAAAATTGAGAATATTCCTGAAGAATGGGGAACTGCTGTAAACGTTCAAGCAATGGTTTATGGAAATCTAGGAGAAGATAGTGCTACAGGAGTTGCATTTACTAGAAATCCTGCAACTGGGGAAAATAATTTTTACGGAGAATGGCTGTCTAAAGCCCAAGGTGAAGATGTTGTTGCTGGGATTAGAACTCCAAATCCACTAAACGAAATATGTAGAACTGAGCATAGTGGAAATTTGCCAAGCTTAGAGCAGGCTGTACCTCATTTGTACGATGAATTGAATACGATTAGACTAAATCTTGAAGACCACTACAGCGATATGATGGATATTGAATTTACTATCCAAACAGGAAAACTTTGGATGCTTCAATGCCGAATTGGAAAGCGTAATGGCCCTGCTGCTATTCGTATGGCTTCTGAAATGGTAAAAGAAAATAGAATAGATGGAAATACTGCAATTGGAAGAGTTACCCCCTCACAATTGGATGAATTACTTCATCCCATAGTTGATCCCGATGTAGAAAAAATTACTCCAATTTTGGCAAAAGGTTTGCCTGCAGGTCCCGGCGGAGCTACAGGAAAAGCCGTTTTCACTGCTCAAGATGCTGTAGATTGGGCTGCTAAAGGCGAAAAGGTTGTATTAGTCAGAGAAGAAACCAATCCTGAAGATGTTGAAGGAATGAGAGCTTCTGTAGCAATATTAACTTCTCGAGGAGGAATGACTTCACATGCAGCTTTAGTTGCAAGAGGTTGGGGAATGTGTTGTGTCGTCGGTGCCGGTGAGATGAAAGTTGACTCAATTAAAAAGGAATTTACTGTAGGGGAAGTGACTGTGAATGAAGGGGATGAAATTACACTAAATGGAACTGCAGGTAAAGTCTACAAAGATGAATTACCCCTAATTGAAACTGATATTACGAGTGATTATTTGACACATTTCTTAGAGCTTTGCGACAAGGTTAGGAGGTTAAAGGTAAGAACAAATGCCGAGACGCCATCCGATGCTAAAAGAGCATTAGACTTTGGAGCTGAGGGAATTGGACTTTTCAGAATAGAGCATATGTTCTATGGTGAAGGGTCTNGAAGATCCGNCTTTTCCACCTTCAAGAGATGATTATGGCGAATAGCCAGAAAGAAAGGAAGAATGCACTTGATCTATTGTTCCCTTACATGAAGAATGATATCAAAGAGACTTTGAGAGCAATGGAAGGCCTTCCTGTTACTATTAGATTGATGGATCCGCCTCTGCATGAATTTATTCCTCATGACATTAAGAGGCAAAAAAAGCTTGCCGAGGCGTTAGGAATAAATGCTCAAGAATTAGAACGAAGGTCTGATGCACTTAAAGAATCAAATCCTATGATGGGACACCGTGGTGTAAGGTTAGGAATAACACATCCTGAGATAACTGAAATGCAAGCCAGAGCTATTTTAGAAGCTGCAGCTGAACTTTCAGGTGAAAACGTAAAAACTTTCCCTGAGATTATGATTCCTCTAACTGGAATGGAAACCGAATACAATCATCAAGAAAAGATAGTTAGGAATGTAGCTAGTAAAATTAAAGGATTAGATAATTACATGGTTGGAACAATGATGGAAATTCCAAGAGCAAGTTTCGTAGCCGACAGAATAGCTGAAACTGCAGAATTCTTTTCATTTGGAACTAATGATTTGACACAAATGGCTTTTGGATTCAGTCGTGATGACACTGGTGGATTTATGCCAGCATATTTAGAGAACGAATTATTGCCTGAAGATCCTTTTGCAAGTCTAGATGAAGGCGTTTGTGAACTAGTTAAAATGGGAATTGAAAGAGGTCGTAAAACAAAACCCGACCTTAAAGTTGGAATCTGTGGTGAACACGGTGGAGAGCCGAAATCGGTTCACTTTTGCCATGGAGTAGGTATGGATTATGTTTCATGCTCACCTTTCAGAGTTCCAATTGCTAGATTGGCTGCTGCACAAGCGGTACTGAATGAAAAATAGTGCTAAATTACTTCTAGAATTTAGTATAATTTTAGGGATATTGACACTAATAGCAACTTACATCGTATCAACTACCAGTGGAAGAGTTGCCCCATTTATACCAATTATATCTGAAATGCCTTTTTCAGAACCCGAAGAAAGTATTTTCTCAACTGGACTAGGTATTAGCTTGTTTGGAACTTTACTAATTGTCCAGGTAATTTACAGATTATTCAAACCCTTAGCTGAAGAACTGGGTGAATTTTATATCAAGGGAAATGAAAAAATTAGAATTATTTCTACCATAGGATCTATATGTGGAATAATTACGGTAAGTTTCAATTGGAAAGAATTTCCTGTTTTACATGGAATTACAGCATTCACTTTGTTCACAACATATCTGATCTCTGCAACTTTCAGTTACGACCTAATGAAAAAAAGTGGATTCGATAATAAAATTAGAAGATATGCTATAATGGCGGGATGGTTTTTCTATGTAATGATGGCCGTATTCAGTGTTTTAGATAACCTAGAAATGTTAGAACAAAAAGATGATTTTTTCCACAGAATGGATAGCCCACCAGACGCCAACACTGAAAGAAGTATATATCTAAACTTGACCGCCCTATGCGAATGGTCAATGGTTTTTTCGTTCTATATTAGCTTAAGTACATATCGCGATTTTCTAAAAAATACAAATATTTAGAACGTTAAGTAGTTTATAATGGGGTTTTATTGAGAGATTATGGCGACCGTTGACCAAGAACTACTCTTTGCCATTAGAGGAATTGAAGTTCTATTAGAATCTGGCGTAGGTGTTGCAGAAGCAATGAAACACGTTGCTGATGAAGACTATGGAGATTTGAGTGGAATTTTCAAACAAATTTTTAGAGATACTGAAGGTGGGAAAAATTTCAGTGACGCTATTAGAACTCAAATGCGAAATACAGATTCCTCAGGACTAAGAAAAGTTCTATCTAGCTTAATTATGTCTATCGAAGAAGACACTAATGTCATTGATAGATTAAGATCTATAGCCGAAAAGGAGGCTAAAGAAAGGCGTGTTAATTTAGATAATTTCATTGAAGGTTTATCTTCAACATCTGAACAATTTATAATTGTTTCAATACTAATTCCTATTATCGTTGTAATAGGTGCTGTTGTTAATGGGCTGGTAGAATCTGCTAAAGCCTCTGGTGGAGGATTTTTTAGGAAATACTCCAACAATGCCTGACGTTTGTGTCCCTGCATTGTTTATTACAGCAACCATAATTATAGCTGGAATGATCGTTCAAACTAAAGCAAAGGAGCCTGGAGTATGAGCTTGTTAGAGGACATAGTAAGTGGTCGATGGATTATCATCAATGCATGGTATCATTTGGATAGGATTGGGTGTTTGGGCTCTTATTGGAACTTTTTTCTACATTCCCGCTAAAAGAAAACAAGATAAAATTAATGAATTGGAAGCTGTATGGCCTGATGTCTTGGCTGATTTAGCTGAAGAACTACGTGCTGGTATGGGTGTTGAATCTGCCTTAGATGCTATTGCTTCTGGAAGAAATGACCGAATGGGTAAATTTCTCCGTGAAGCCGTAAAGAGAATGAGAGACGATGGATTCGGTATGGCAATGAGAGACTTTGCTAAACAGACTGAATCTCCAATGATTATAAGAATTGTAAGTATATTGAATGTGGCACTTGGTTCATCTGGAAGCTTTGCAACTACTCTTGAAAATATCTCAGAAGAATTCTGGGAAATTTACATGCTCAGAAAAGAAAGAATTACAAAAACGCAAAGTACTGCTAATTTCATTCTGTGGGGCGGTGCAGTCATCTGTCCAATTTTGCTAGGATTAATTGTCTCAGTGTTTGGAAGCGGAAAGGCAGGCTCATTCGAACTTAATGTTGACCTAAGTTTATTGAATCAATCATTATTTTTCTATATGATGGTGTTAGGAGCTGGAGGTGTTTGGATGCAATCGGTAATATTACAAACAACTAAAACTGCAATATGGCGAATGCCAATGTACATGTTCATAGCTACTACTACACTATTACTAGCACTAAGGATATCAATCGTATAAATATGCAACAAGGACGAATAATCGAACAATACCCGACTGCCAACATCGTCGAAAGACCTGATGCTGAGCGACCACTTTACCAGGTGACAAAAGCTGTCAAATCTCCAAGCTATGGTGCTCTAAAGCCATTGCTAGATGACGACAATCTTGAAGAAATTATGTACAATCATCCAGATAAAGCTGTGATGGTTGCTCATAGAAAACATGGTATGTGTGTAACAAATGTGAAACTAACTAGTGAGGAAGCTACTGCAATAATTCAAAAAGTTGGAAAATATGTTGGTAGAAAAGTAGGCCCCGGAAATTTGTTGTTAGACGGAAGATTACCTGACGGAAGTCGTGTAAATGCTACAATTCCGCCGGTTTCTCCTAACGGTCCAACAATGACAATTAGAAAGCAGATGAATGATCCGCTAACTGTTGTTAATTTAATGAAATTTGGAACTATGTCTCCAAGACTAGCTTCACTATTATGGATGTTTGCTGATGGAATGGGTTCTGCTCCATCTAATATTTTAGTTGCAGGCGGTACAGGATCTGGTAAAACTACAACTTTGAATGTGTTGGGATTATTTATTCCTTCAAAAGATAGATTAATTACTATTGAAGATGTGACTGAAGTTCAATTAAAGCATGAACATCATGTTCAACTTGAAACATTTAACTCAACAAAACCTGAAGAACCTGAAGTAGATATGGATTCTTTACTGAAAAATACATTACGTATGAGGCCTGACAGGATAATTGTAGGTGAAGTAAGAGGGCCAGAGGCTAAAACTCTCTTTACTGCAATGAATACTGGTCACGATGGATGTTTTGGTACTGTTCACGCAAATACTGCACAAGAGACTGTATCAAGACTAATCAATCCCCCTATGGAAGTTCCTCCAATAATGATGAATGCTTTGCATTTAATCATAATGCAAAGTAGAATAAATGTCAATGGAAAACAAATTCGAACTATTACTGAGGTTTCTGAATTAGCTGGTTTAGAAGGTAGTAAACCAAGGCTAAATACCTTATTCAAATGGAACGGACAATCCAATCAATTAGAAGAAACTGGAGTTCCAAGTAAACTACGTGAGCGAATATCTAAAGCTGCAGGTGTTGCGCCAAGACAGTTTGATGAGATGGCTCAAAATAGACAGAAAATTCTTGAATCATTAGTTCAACGTAACATTGATGATATTGGACAAGTTAGTACAGTTGTACAAAACTATTACGCTAAGATGTAAACAATATGGTAAGCACATACTCTGAGGCCGGCGTAGATATTGATGCAAGTGAAAGAGCTACTGAAGCTCTTATTGCCCAGATTAAAGGTGTCAACAGAAAAGGCGACGGTGAAGCCATAAAACTAGATAATGGATTTGCAGGATTAGTAAAACTTGGCGATGGTGCATTAGCAATGTGTACCGACGGTGTAGGTAGCAAATTATTACTGGCAGAAGAAATGGACTCAATTCATACTGTCGGAATAGACTGCGTTGCCATGAACACAAATGATCTAATTTGTGTTGGTGCTGAACCACTAAGTTTTGTCGACTATGTGGCTTTAGACAAGCCCGATGAAGAATTAATGGCTAAGATTGGAATGGGCTTGGCCGAAGGATGTAAGCAATCCAACTGTACCTTATCTGGTGGTGAAACTGCTATTCTTACCTGAATTAGTTCATGGTTTTGACATTGCTGGAACATCTGTTGGATACGTTAAACAAGACAAAATAATCGATGGAACAAAGATAGCTGAGAGGTAGACGTTCTAATTGGTCTAAAGTCTAGCGGACCACATTCTAATGGATATACACTAATTCGTAAATTGTTTGACGGCGACAAAAAACTAGGAAAGAAATTAGTTGAACCCACGAGAATTTATGTTAAGGAAGTAATGGAATTAATTAATCAAGTGAATGTTAACGGAATTGCTCACATTACTGGAGGAGGTTTAGACAATATTAGTCGAATAAATGATAATTTTCAGTATGTAATTGATAATCCTTTACCAGTCCCATCTGTATTTGATTGGCTACAAGAAAAAGGAAGTATTGAGAACTAAGGAAATGTATCGAACGTTTAACATGGGGATGGGGATGATTATTATTGTTGACAAAGATGACGCTGAGAAATCTGTATCAATACTTGGAAAACATGCTCAAGTTATCGGTTCAGTAGAAAATGGAAAGGGTGTAAATCACTCAGCCTTTTAATTCTGCGATCTTAAAAAATTCAAAGCTGAACCTGATTTAAACCATTTAACTTGAAGTTCATCCATACTGTGATTACAAACGAAAGTATCCATAGTTCCATCGCTGTGCTTTGCTTCTACAGTAACTTTGAGAGTTTGGACCTAGTTCACCAGTTCCTTTGATGGTTAATCTATCATCTACTCTCAATAAATCCCAAGAAGACTCATCTGCAAAAATTAAAGGTAAAACTCCTTGTTTCTTCAGATTAGTCTCTGCAATACGTGCCATACTTCTTGCAATGACAACCTTACATCCTAAAAATCTAGGAGACATGGCTGCATGTTCTCTGCTACTTCCTTCACCGTAATTGACATCTGCTATAACTGCCCACGGCTGATCCTTTCTCATAATAATTACGTGCAACCTTTGGAATTTTTCCCTTATTGCCATCTAGCTGGTTGATTGCAGTACCTTGCTCTTCTGTGAAGGAATTATGCGCTCCAATGTAACAATTGTCTGAAATATTATCCAAGTGACCCCTAAATTGTAACCAAATTCCCGCTGGAGAAATGTGATCTGTAGTACACTTACCCTTGACTTTAACTAAAATCGGCAAATCTTCTAAATCCTCCTTGGTGGTTGCTACAAATGGCTCCAATAATTGTAATCTTCTACTATCAGAAGATACATCTAAATCAACTGAATCAAATCCTTTTGGAGGTGGTATAAATCCTTCTAGGTTAAATAAAAAGCCGTTTTCAGGCAATTGATCGCCCTCTGGAGGATCAAATAAAAATTCACTACCGTCTTCTGCTGTTAACTTGTCCTGTAATGGGATTGAAATCTAAGCTACCTGCAATTGCCATAGCTGTAACTATTTCTGGACTTGTAAGGAAAGATAATGTTTGATGATTGCCATCATTTCTGCCACTAAAATTACGGTTGTAAGAAGAAACAATAGAATTCACATCTCCACTATCAATATCGTCTCTTTTCCATTGGCCAATACATGGCCCGCATGCATTTGCCAATACAGTTCCTCCGATATCATCAAATATTTGCATTTGACCGTCTCTTCTAATAGTATTATCAATAGTATCTGAACCTGATGTAACCATGAACTGAACTTTTGATTTTAGACCTGCATTTTTAGCCTGTTGTGCAATTGAAGATGCCCTCTCCATATCTTCGTAGGAAGAATTCGTACAAGAGCCAATCAAAGCTGCTTGAATATCTGTTGGCCAACCGTTCTCTCTAGCTTCATCTCCTAATTCAGATACTGGTCTTGCTAAATCCGGAGTATGCGGACCAACTATTGCCGGAACTAATTCAGATAAATTAATTTCAATAATTTTCTCATCATAGTACTGCGAAGGATTTAGCCTCAACTTCTGCATCTGGAACTAGATATTCAGAAAAATCTTTAGCCATATCTGCAACCTCTGATCTATTTGTTGCTCTAAGATAATCATCCATAGAACTATCATAAGGGAAAAGTGAAGTCGTAGCTCCAACTTCAGCACCCATATTACAAATTGTACCTTTACCTGTTGAAGATATTGTAGAGGCTCCCGGACCAAAATATTCTACAATGTGGCCTGTACCTCCTTTAACGGTTAATTCTTCACAAACTTTCAAGATAACATCTTTAGCGGAAGCCCAACCAGATAGTTCACCAGTTAAATGAACTCCAATAATTCCTGGCCATTTAATTGTAAAAGGTAAATCTGCCATGACTTCCATAGCATCGGCTCCTCCTACACCTATTGCAACCATTCCCTAGACCTCCCGCATTTGGTGTATGGGAGTCTGTACCAATCATCATTCCGCCAGGGAATGCATAATTCTCAAGAACAACTTGGTGGATAATACCAGCTCCTGGCTTCCAAAAACCAAGACCATATTTTGCTGAAGCTGATTTCAAGAAAGAAAAGACTTCTGAGCTTATTTCATTGGCATATTCCAAATCTTTTTCTTTTCCTACTCTCGCCTTGAATCAAATGATCGCAATGGACTGTTGAAGGGACTGCAACTTCCGAACGCCCTGTTAGAGCGAACTGAAGTAATGCCATTTGAGCTGTAGCATCTTGCATTGCCACTCTATCTGGCTGTAATTCAACATACGACTTTGTTCTCTTTGGCTCTTTTTCAATTTTAACTAAATGACTAAAAAGAATCTTTTCTGTTAATGTCATCGAACGCTTCAAGATGTGTCTAGCCTGCTCTATCTTCTCAGGCATTTGAGAATAATAATTACGAATCACACCAAAATCCGACATATTTTTGACTAAAGAATTGATTATATGATACTATCGTCATCCTCTACTTTGACAGCCATGGCCCAAAAAATCAAAGCCAAGAACCAAAAAAGAAAGGAACAAGGTAATCGAAGAGAACGGCCTGAGGCTGGAACAATATATTCCTCATTACCAAAGAAAATAGCAATTCCCGCCAATACTGAAAATGCTGAAATAATATATGATACTAGACCAGTGAGATCCATTACCAAGAATCCCACATTGTTTTCTTAGCCATCTCCATTGAGTAAAAAGTGTTGTAAATTAGTGATTTTTTCCAACCGCTAGGATTAATCTCTTCCCAATCAACTTCGTCTCCATCCTTAACTTTCCTCATACCATATTCGAATGCCCGGTTACCAAGAAGTGCGAATATTCCTCTACGAGCAATATCTGCTTTCTTCCTTTGATGAAACTGTTTTTTCCATAATTTATCATAATCTAAGGATTCAGATATTGCCCTCTGAGCAAGAGCTCCAGATTCGATCGCATAATTCATTCCAAATCCTCTCCAAGGATCTTGAAAACCTGCAGCTTCACCAGTGTGGTAAACTCCGTCCTTAATTGCAGTCTTAGGGAAATCGACACCGCCTTGGCCTCCTACAGTGCCTGTAGGTTTTGCGCCATCAACAATATTTCTCAAAATATCTCGCTCTTCAACTGCCTTGTACAGCAATTTCCTAACTTGTTTTGCGTAGGGCTTTGAACAACAATTCATAATTTTAATAGTATCATCATCCATTGGAATTACATACAGATACCAGCCTCTTGGCGAATATTTTTCATCGTGCATGTACAAAAACTGATCTCTAGGAAAATCTGAATTTTCATAATATGCTCCAAAAGCAACCATATCTGTACGCTTTGGACCTGTGGAAAGGATGTCGCCTGCTTTTGGCTTAGGCCTTGATTTATACTTAAATTCAACACCTAGATCTTTGGCCTCATTAGCAAGTCCTCTCTCAAGAGAATTCTCACCGCCCCTTAGAATCAAAGGCAGTGGCTCTTTCAAAGAAATTGTAAAATCTCTCTTTTCAGTAGAACAGATAAATTTTTTCGCATTTTTAAACGTAAATTTAGGATTTAATCCCCATCTATTTAGATATTCTTTAGCTCCTGCTTCAGAGGAAGGCGTATCTGGACTTTCCTTTAGTAAAACTTGATAATTAGGATGGAACTGCATGCCAACAGCTTCTCTTGATTCATGAATAACAACTTTCTCATCATTCTTAGCAAAGTTAATTGCTGCAGAAAGTCCAGAAAGGCCTGCGCCAATTATTCTATGTTTTTTAGAATTATTAGCATTAGAAGCTACTGCCATTAACATGAGATTAGCAGAGGTCTTAAAATTTGTATTGCTATACTGAAAACACTTATTAATCGCCAATAAGTTACAAAATTGTGCCGAACAAAACTGATATTTTTTGGGAAAGAAATATAGAGACAAAAAAGGTTCCTAATGATGAAGTAAATTTCGATGTTATTATTGTGGGTGGTGGACCTGCAGGATCTGCAACAGCCTGTTATGCAGCTAATGAAGGGTTCAAGGTTTTACTACTAGAGAAAGAAGAATTCCCCAGAGACAAAGTTTGTGGAGATGCAGTTGGTGGAAAAGCTCTAAAGCACCTAGAAGAACTGAATATGTTAAAAACCCTTGAAAAAAGCCCACATTTCATATTTGATAGTGTAATATTTAGTAACACAAAAGAAGAAAAAGTAAAAGTTGAAATTAAAGATTCTGAAGCTACGGGATATGTTTATCCAAGAATAAATTTTGATTGGATCATATTTAATGAAGCAAAGAATCGAGTTGAAAAGAATGGAGGCTTTGTAATTCAAAAGTTCAGAGTTAATAATTTAATAATTGATAATGAAGACAATAATAGAATAATTGGAGTAAAAGGTAAAAATGGAGTTAACGAGAAAGAATTCTACGCTCCAATAACTATAGGTGCCGGAGGTGTGAACTGTCCTGTTGCTAAAACAATCATATCTGAAATTAATGGTGAGGAATTTATCAAAAAGGAGCATTGGAGTACTTCATTTAGAGAATATTGGAAAGGCGTAGATGGTGTCGATTATGAAAAAGGAGCTATAGAATTCCACTATGTGGATGGAGTTATTCCAGGATATTTTTGGATTTTTCCAGTTGGTGACAATACATGCAATGTAGGCTTAGGAATTACACTTAAGGATTTTAAGAATAAAGAAATGAAATTAAAAGAACTCCAAAAATACATAATAGATGAAAAGTTTGCATCTCGATTTAAGAACGCTAAATTAGTAAAAGATAGTGGAAAAGCATGGCAATTACCGTTGGGTTCACCGAGAAAGGATAAGGTGAAACTAAGAAGAATGTTTGGCAATGGTTGCCTTCTAGTAGGAGATTCTGGAAGTCTTGTAGATCCTTTTACTGGAGAAGGGATAGGTAATGCCCTTCTATCTGCAAAAATTGCTGTGAAGCATTTCAAAGAAAACAGAAATAACTTTAATTTGGAATGCGGAGAAAATTACCAGAAAGAGATTTGGGAGATACTAGGTAAAGAGTTAACAAATTCTTTCAAAATCCAAAACTATACTAGAAAAAAATGGTTGATAAATTGGTTTATTGGTAAGGCCCAAAGGAAACCTGAACTCCAAAAGATTTTATCTGAGAGTTTAACATCAAAAGAAGCTCAACGTCAGTTAACTAGTCCGTGGATACTTTTCAAAAACTTAGTTTTCTAAAGCCGATTTTACTGTATTCGACATTAACATTACAACTGTCATGGGCCCTACCCCTCCAGGAACAGGCGTAATCTGACTTGCAACATCTCTAGCATCGTTAGATACGTCTCCAACTAGCCCTTCTGAAGTTCTGTTAACACCTACATCAATTATGACTGCCCCCGGTTTAACCATCTCCTTAGTAATCATGCCAGCTTTTCCGACTGCAGCAACCAAAATATCTGCTTGCTTACAATGTTCCTCCAAAGATTTAGTTCTACTGTGGCACAGTGTAACTGTTGCGTCTACTCCTTTCTGAGATAAAAGAAGAGACAGTGGCGTGCCAACTATTGTACTACGTCCAACAACAACAACATGTTTGCCCTCAGGATCATTTCCAGAACGGTATAATAGCTCAATAATCCCTGCTGGAGTGCAAGGGACCATTCCTGAAATCCCTTGAACTAATTTTCCTAAATTTTCAGAATGAAAACCATCTACGTCATTTTCAGGCTTAATTCTTTCTAAAACCGATTCCAGAGCCTTAGGAATAGGTAATTGAATTATTAGGCCATCTTCACTCTCATTTAGGCTATCAACAAGATTTTCTAATTCTTTTACTGAAGTATCTACTGATAAATGGTGATGAGTAAGTTCAATGCCAACTCTAGAAGCTGCATTAGCTTTCGCTTTAATATAAGATGCAGATGCTGGATCATCACCTATCTGAATCACAGACAATCTAGGAGCACTCCCCATTTGTGCTACTTTAGCAGTTAATTCAGTTTCAATTTCTTTGGCTATTTTTTTGCCATCTATAATTGAACTCATTCTAGAGGCTCCAATTTGTATAACTCAACTTCAACTCTAGGACCATCTCCTTGAGCTGCAATTCTCTTTCTGACTACCAATTCTGATATTTGCCCATCGTCGTGGTACAAAACTCCGCTTAGACCATCTTTTACTGATTTAGCTAAATTATCTGCATCAGGCCTCTTTGCATGATGTTCTTCTGTTCTAGGCACTTTTACTCTCCATTTACTTTTAGGACATGGAAAGTATGCAAAAATTTCCATACCCAATGGACCTTCGAAAAGACCTTCAATTCCGGCCTCCTCTCTAGCTCTCTGGGCGATATATGCAATATCTGCTTTGTAAACTTTGCTCGGTTTAGGATCGGTCGCAACTACAAATTTCCCCTTGCGATAGAAACGGGGCCTCCCTTGAGCAACTGGCTTTCCCGGCAATGTAAATTTAATTCGCACACTATCCCATTAAAGGGGGACAAAAGTATCTTTGGATGACCATATTATTTTAATTACTCGCATTGTAAAAAGGAAATACGACAAGACTGAGTCTTTWAATCGTATTGAAAAAAATGAGAATCGCCGTTCTATTTGAAGATAAATGCAAACCAAACAGCCCTGCCTTTGAATATTTACAGAAATATGCAGGATCTTGCGGTGCTGAGTGCATACAAGTTGACGAGAATGATAAATGTAAGATTTTAGAGGATGCTTGTCCACCCTGCCTGATGAGGGCTAAAAATTGTCCTGGTGATGCTGTCAAAGTAATCAATCTTCCTGAGGAGTTAGAAACTGATATGATTCACAGATATTCGCTTAATGGCTTTAGACTGTTCCGATTACCTACTCCATCTAAAGATTCCATAATCGGAATATTAGGGCCAAATGGGATGGGGAAATCTACTGCATTTAATATTTTGAATGGAAGCATAATTCCAAACCTTGGTGAATTCGAGGCAAATGATAGTGCTTGGGAAGATGTAATTGAAACATTACCCCGTGGTGAATTGAGAGATTTTCTAGCTGACTTAAATGAATCTACAGTTAAAGTAGCGTTGAAACCCCAATATGTTGATCATATTCCCAAGGCTTTCAAAGGGAATGTAGGGAAACTTCTATCTTCTGTAAACGAAAGAGGATTATATGATGAAATGGTAGAAAAATTCGGATTAGGTCACCTTTTGAAAAGGAATTTAGACCAATTATCTGGTGGTGAATTGCAAAGAGTTGCAATATGTGCGACTTTGCTAAAGAAGGCTGACGTTTACTTCTTTGACGAACCGTCATCTTACCTTGACATTTATGAAAGAATGAGAATTGTGAGGATAATCCAAGAACTAGCTGAATCTGCAAGAGTAATCGTCATTGAGCACGATTTAGCAGTTTTAGATGTAATTGCAGACTTAACTCACATAGTTTATGGTAAAAAAGGAGCATTTGGAATATTTACCCCTGCTAGAACAACACGCAAGGCAATTAACGCATACATTGAAGGGTATCTTGTAGAACAAAATGTTAGAATAAGAGATAAGCCAATTAAGTTCCTAGAACACCCACCAAGAACAGGATGGGATGGATTAAGGCTTGTTCAATGGCCGAAATTATCAAAGAAATTAGGTAGTTTCAGTCTTGAAGCAAAAGCTGGCGAACTTCTAAGTGGTCAAGTTTTGGGAGTAGTAGGTGCGAATGCTACGGGTAAAACAACATTTGTTAAAATGCTAGCAGGAGATTTAGAGCCTGATGAAGGTGAAATTGAAAGCGAGATAGCTGTATCTTACAAACCTCAATACATAGATATTCAAGAAGGAATAATTGTTCAAGATTTATTACAATCAGTTGAAGGTTATGATGAGCATACATTTAGTACTGAACTAAATCGACCTCTTAATTTGGAACCTCTACTAGAAAGAGAAATGCAAACTCTATCAGGAGGTGAGTTGCAACGCATCGCCGTCGCTGAATGTTTACTCAAGGAAGCTGACCTATACTTGCTAGATGAACCCTCTGCATATCTTGACGCAAACCAAAGAATGGTAACTGCTAAAACCATTAGAAGGTTCATGGAAAACAGAGGAAAGTCAGCCCTTATTGTAGACCATGATATTTACTTTATTGATTATATTTCAGATGGAATATTGTGCTTTGGTGGAGATCCTGGGAATAAAGGAATTGTAGAAGGACCTTACAAAATGAGAGAAGGAATGAACATCTTTTTGGAAAGAGTTGATGTAACGTTTAGACGTGACAAAAATACTCACAGACCTCGTGTCAATAAACCAGGTTCAAGATTGGACAGAGAACAGAAAAGTAAGAAAGAATACTACTATTCTAGTTAAGATTACATTTATTTTGAGGCCTCGATAGGGCTCTTGTGATTACAAAGGCTTTAGAGAACGGAGTTCAAATTTATACTAATATAATTTTGAAAAATGCTGTAGCCACGGTTGCCGTTCTTAGTCTAATAACTGTACTTCTTCTACAATCTGCCTTAACCTTCGAAGAAAATATGACAAGAGATATCGAAGTATATCTTCCTGAAGGTGAGGAATCTACAGAAATATTAATTGAAGTTAGACAAGATTGGGCAACTGATCTAATCATTGTCTATATTGAAACAGGAAATGCAAATGATCCTAATGTCTTTAATGATATTGTGRTCGATAATATTACATATGTTCCTACTTTRAAAGAAATTGCTCTTCTTGAAACTACAATTGATAAATATGGACAAAGTGAAGATTTAGAAACTTATCAGGCCGATCGAGGTGATAAAGACGGAATAATCTTTACACTAAGTATTTCTACTCTAATTAAGGAATTTAACTCAACAAATGCCMGATTTATAGAAGCAACTGAAGGGAAAATATTTGGTGGATTAAGTATTGAGCAAAACGACGATGATACAGTAAATCTGACTGGTACATACAATATACCCGATGATCAAGATAGAGTAGACCAAATATATGATAGTACGTCATCAGCTTTACAAAATTTTGCTATAGATACAAATGATGATAAGATAATTGATACGGCAGTAATTCTATTCGCCCTAAAATATCAAGGCGAAAATAATGATGCTTCACAAGAGGAAATGATCGCTAAGATTCAAGAGCATATTGATCAAAGATATAATGCTAGAACTGATATGACTCAAACTGGTCTTGTAGTTGTTCTTCACGAAGTAACTGCTAGATTATACGATGATTTACTAACAATGTTACCTATTTCATTGGGAATAGTAATCGCGATGATGCTATTTTTTCATAGAAATTGGTTGGCCATACCTGTTGTTTTAGTACCAATCTTTTGTGCTCTAATTTGGACCCTTGGGATTGTAAATTTATCAGGAGTGGTTCTGACCCCAATGATTGTGGCGGCCGGACCAATTTTAGTTGGAATTGGTGTTGACTATGGATTGCATGTAGCTAATCGAATTGTGGAATTTAAAGACGAAGGAAATAAAATGCCAAGAGCTACATTTTTAGCGTTACTTACAACAGGAAAAGCAACTTTTCTGTGTGCCGTAACTGATACAATTGGTTTTTCTGCTCTYTTYATTTCTCCAATTGCCCCAATGAGAACCGTTGGATTTACTATGATTGTTGGAGTAATGTGCGCATTCTTTCTGACGGTTAGTATGACTCCTGCAATTATGAAGCTAACTAATTATTCTAGGCATAAATCTGAAGGGTGGAAAAGTATAGCAGTCTTATCAACAAAACAATGGAAAGCGATTCTATTAGTTCTACTCCTAACAACATCTTACTCTATAGCAAGAATTGCAGTAATGGATCAAGATATCAAAGGAAGTGAATCTGCACCTGAAGATATAGATTCAATTAAGAAATTAGGTGAATATTCTGAAAAATTTGAAGCTGGACAAACTGGAATTTTACTAGTAAACGGACCTGAAGATAGATTAAAGCCGGCTGCTAAAGATTTAGATGTTTTAGATGTGATGAATTGGACGCAAGGAGAGATAAATAATTTATCTGTTACTAATAGAAATTCTAATGAACTCATAAATGTTTCGGCATTTTCTATCGTTGACTTTTTCAAATCGGCTCATATCACTATAGCTCTGGATGATTTAGATGGTGAAACTCAATTCGAATTCGACGGAAGCTTTTGGGATTTCTTGCACAGTGACTTTTTTGGAGACGATTATGTTTGGATTGATATAAATCCACTATACAGTAGGGAGCAACTAAGGAGTGATATGATTGATGTATTTTACGAGTCATTCACGGACGAAATGCGGGCTATGCTTTTGACTGATGAATACGATAAAGCATTAATCTATGTTAGCATGCCATACATCAATATTGATGATACCACAATCTTAGTTAATGAGATAGATGAAATCGCATTTTTAAGAGATAAACAAATTCATGCCCACGATGCACAAATGTCTCAGTTGACTGGAGGTCCTCCTGTAAGCATTGCAATTAATGAAGGAATTCAAGAAACTCAATTCGATACAATTAAGCTAAGTTTACTTTTAGTTTTGATAACAATGATTGTGATTTTTAGTTCAGTTAAATTCGGAGTAATAACTTTCTTACCTATCTTGTTAGTTATTCTATGGTATCCAGCTACTGTTGATGCTGGAGGAACTAATCTAAATATTTTTACCGCAATGGTTGGAACAATTATTATCGGAATTGGTATTGATAATTCAATTCAAATTACTGAAAGAGTAAGGGAGGAAGGTACTACTCCTGAAGGAATACAAAAAGCTGTTGAAAATACAGGTCAGTCTGTTGTAGAAGCGACATTTACCACAATGGGAGGGGTATTCTCTGGAGTTCTTATTTCCTTCTTTAGTAGTCAATTTATTGGATTGAGAAATTTCTTTGCATTAATTATTACACTGGTCTTATTCTCTCTCCTAATGGCTGTTTTTGCTCTACCAAGCTTCTACCATGCTCTCCACTATATGATAGAAAAATATAAAATGAGTAATTGGAAAATAAAAAAGAAATTTAATTAAATAACATTTCCGAGACTGCTAATACTGCTTGCCTAGCATGAACTTCTACTCTTTTATCAATTTGTTCTTCTTCAGCACCTGGACCTATTATCCCAAAACCTATAGGCTTCATTGAAAGTAATTGTAAATCTATAATTGACTTAGTAACTGCCTGACCCATAACTAGGCCATGATCTGTCTCTCCTTTTTCAATAATTCCTAAAACTATTACGCCTTCAATTGATTCCCTAAGTAACAAACGTTTAACCTGTAGTGGAAGTTCCATTGACCCTGGAACCCAGCTTATTTCCTCAATCAGCAGATTATTTTCAGAAGACATTGATTTAACTATTTCAACCATTTTTTCTACTTTGTCTTTATGATAACTTCCTGCCACAATCGCTACTGACTTTGCCATTATTTTATYACCTKCATCTCAGTTATTAAATCTACCGTATTTTTGGTTTGCGTTTCAACTTCTAAATTAATCATGTCTCCAATTTTCTTATCTAGCATGGTCGTAATTCTTAGCGTTTCGGGAATTAAATAAACTGTGAAAATATTCTCTATTTTATTTACTTCCCCAATAGTTAAGCTTATTCCATTTAGTGAGACATACCCCTTTGGAAAAATATATTTTATCAAATCATCACTTGTTTTAAAGGAGAGAATATGATTATTGGTTGTCTTTTCTATTTTTGATATTTTAACAATTCCAGAAACATGGCCTGAGATAATATGTCCGCCAATTTCATCCCCAAAACGTGCCGCCCTTTCTAGATTAACTAAGTCAGACTCCTCTAAATTTGATAAATTAGTAACTCTTAAGGTTTCTATAATTATATCGAAAGCCAGAATATTTTCCTTTATTGAAGTAACTGTTAAGCAAACTCCATCAATTGAAACGCTTGCTCCAATCTTAATTCCTTTTACAAAATCTGAACTTGCCTCAATTCGAATACTTAGAAAAATCTTGTGATTTTTCAATACTAGATACTTGTGCTTTTTCTTGTATTATTCCTGTAAAAACCATTATTCAGAACTGTATTTTTTCCTATATATCTTTAAAATTTTAGAAATTATTTTACGTGAACCTGCTAAATCTTGCTCCATTTCTTCCAGTCGGACTACCTTAACTTCTAAGCCCCTTTCCAATAGTTTAGCTGCTAATTCTTTTGTCGTAAATAAACGTTGATCAAAACCTAATGCAATAACATCAGGTTTTATGTCTTCAACAATAATATCAAGCATATCTCCTGTTCTTCCTATTACAACTTCATCTACTGGTTTAAGTTGAGAAACTACTTCCGAACGCCTCTTGTCTGATAAAATGGGCTCCCCTTTCATCTTCCTGACTGTAGCATCGTTGGCTACAATTACTGTCAAATGATTACCGTGCTCTTTTGCTGCTTTCAAGAAGTGGGCGTGACCTATGTGAATTATATCAAAAACACCAGTAGCTACAACTTTCACAGACATACCTCTTTGATATGTTGACCCTCTAAAAATAAATATCCATTATCTTTTGCAAAAATCTCTGCTTCATAACGTGTTAGGGATTTACCTGATTTAGAAACCATTTCACAGCCTAATGCAACAGGCGTTAAACTTATTTTTTTAAATAATTCAGTTATTAATTCTGTATGTCCTTGCCTCTCAGAAAGTCCGTTGGAAGCTGCTATGCAAATTGGTACATGGCCTGGACTCCTAAATGAATTTCCCATGATTTTTCTAGATTCATCGGCACTTACAGTCTCAGCTTTTTCAAAAACTTCTGAAAATGAACGTGCAGTTAAGGAACGATCGTCATCCGTTATTCCGGTAAAAGTGTCTTTATGATTAATGAATATGGAAAACGAAGATTTAGATTTTGTGTAAGGCAAGGAATGGTGTTTCATCATCTCTAATATTGTAAAATCATTCGAATTTGAAAAAGCTGCCTCGTATATCTCTTCCATGAAAGGAATACCTAATTTTCTTGAAATCGAATAATCTGATGCTAAGAAAATCATTCCTCCTCCATTTTTTCTCAAATAATGCAAATTATTGCTCGTAACTGATTTAGCATAAAAGAAAATATCTGTTTCCGATTCTCTTCCTTCTTCATCAAAGACAAAAATTGGATTGCCACTAAGTAGTTCCGTCTTTATTTTTTCAAGGTTAATTGAGTCTGACAAAATAATCTCCAAGTGATTACTTTTGTATGTGAGATATAAAAACAGCGTAGGTACTCAAAAATAAGTAATTATTTCAAATCGAAAATAACCTTGTCAATAACCACTTTAGAATCTGATTTCAAACTAACGTATCTTGTACAGGAATAATCGTCTTCATCAAGCAAAGTTAGCATCAGTGTTCCTGCATCTCTGCTGCAAATCAAGGGATCCTTTTCTGGAGAAGTGTAGATGTCATGTCCGCCCCACTCAATATTCCAATTATTTGTGAAATCATAAACTACTACTAACCTTTTTCTTTCAAATTCCTCAGAATGCAGAAGAGAATAATCACCGGGACCATAAGCTTGGCCTTGTGACGAACGAAATTTAAGATTAAGGCCAGTTCCTGATTCTAAAAAACTAAGAAAATCTTTAGACTTCCAGAAATCTCCAAGATGGGAAGGACGCACATATCTTTTGTAAAAACCTATTTTCTCATCCCTCTGTGATTTCATTTCAAAATTTACTTCCTCTTTAGACAAAAACTTAGACAAGCGAATAAAAGGAATATCTGCTGAGCCAAATATTCTATTTAGATTAGAGAGCGTAGGCTTCTCCAGATAATAAAAATTAATTTCAGACATGGTACCAGCCTGTAAGAGTTAATCGCTGAATATCTGTTAAAATTTCACTAACTTGGTGCCAAGAGGTCTCCGAAACCTCAAACATGTTCAGTGAATTAAATTTAGGAATTATTGATTTGACTAATTTAGAAGTACCATCTTTTCTGCCTTCAAAAAGATCTAGCGAACCTCCGTCCAATTCTTCTAAATCTGGAGTTAGATGTAAACTGTAAGCAATGATGCGATCTTCTACTTGATCATCGTGTGGCAGTAAAAAATCCCCTTGCCCATAAACGTATGCAGCCATGTCAATTCTAGATAATTTAGAAACTTGAAAAGCTTGGGTAACTTCTTTTCTCCACGACCTATCGCCTAGATCTTCTCTTAAAACGTTGAGTGCAGGATGGTCAATGTCAGTTAACTTCACACTTGCCCAATAGCTAAAAAGATCAGATTCACTAAAACTATATTCAAGTCCTGCAAGTGCATCAATTACTAAATCTAAAGTATCATYATCTAGAAAATCTTCAACAACCACATGAGGAAATGGAGATTGYTCAACTGCTGAAATAGTATTATTTTTTCTCATTTTCTCTTTTAATCCAACCAATCATCCCTTGAATGGAGCCTAAATGAGTGTTTCTCTGATGTATTCCATGCTTAATATCTGTAAGCTTTAATCCATCTTGCGTTAAAAATAAAGTATCCAATATTTCTTTTGAACTGAGATTTTCATTAATGCCATCTTCAACAGTAGACATCCAAGTCTCAAATTCATGAATAGTCTGCTGAAACGCATCTGCTGCTGGCCTTGGCCCAAAATGTGTATAAAATAATTCATCTATATTCAATTTAGACATGTCGCTTATGCTTTGCAGGGCCAAATCATGCCGGTAATATCCTGGAGTAACTGGAAATGCCCTATTTATCTCCGGATACCAAAGTCCTAAAGAATCGCCAACAAAAGCTGACTCATTATTTATCCAGGTTATGTGATGTGGGGCATGTCCAGGTGTGTGCATGGCATTCAGCGTTGACGTTCCTAAATCCAATTTAAAACCGTTTTCAGCAGATATTATCCTTTCTTCAGGAATTGGTAGAGGCTCTCCGTATAACTCTGCAACATCTCCTAAAAAATCAAGACTACCTGACCACCACTTATCTATATTAGAAACATGATATACTGCATTTGGATGTACTACTGCTTTAGCATTATGGCAAACTTCCATAATATGTCCTCCTCCGCCAAAATGATCTARGTGAATGTGAGTAGGAATAATAAARTCTATATCTGACAATGTAAATCCAGCTTTATTTATTCCCYTAATTAAGTTGTCATGTGAGCAAGCTGGACCGGTTTCAATTAGTGTTATTTTATCATCTATTAAAATATAAATTGTAATAAATTCTTTCTCATTGTTGGGCTCTAAATCAAACCAAAACAATTTGCTATTATGCTGTTTGATATCTATTGTCACAATATATCAATGAAAAGGGGTTTAAGTGGACCGACGGCCTTATAGGGAGCTTCCAACATGTATTAGTCCGTTGAGTCAATGAAATACATACTTGTGACCGGCGGAGTTCTTTCTGGAATAGGAAAAGGAATTACATCGTCTTCTACTGGCCTACTACTGCAACGCGCAGGATACAAAGTTACAGCTGTYAAAATTGACCCTTAYCTAAAYGTAGAYGCTGGRACTATGAATCCATACGAACAYGGTGAAGTCTTTGTAATGACTGATGGTTCAGAGGTAGAYTTAGATTTAGGAAATTATGAAAGGTTTTTAAGTTGTAATTTAACAAAAGAACATAATATTACTACAGGAAAAGTTTTCAAAAATGTAATTGAAAAAGAAAGGCGCGGCGATTATCTGGGCCAAACCGTTCAAATAATTCCACACGTAGTTCGTGAAATTGTAGATGGAATACAAAATGCTGCTAAAAGTGCTGAAGCGGACATTTGTATGGTTGAATTAGGAGGTACCGTAGGAGATATTGAATCGATGCCGTTTATGGAGGCAGTAAGGTTATTGGGAAGGCTAGAAGGTAAAGAAAATGTAATGGTCATTCATACCACACTAGTTCCAGTGGTAGGTGCAGTGGGAGAACAAAAAACAAAGCCAACTCAACATTCTGTAAAAGAACTGCAGGGACTAGGAATAAGACCTGACATTATTGTAGGAAGAAGTAGTACTAAACTTGAAGAAGAGATAGCTACAAAAATAGCATTTTTTGCTGATATACCTCGTGAATGTGTAATCTCTGCCCCTGATGCAAGATCCATTTACGATGTACCTATGGTCTTCCTTGAACAAAAATTACCTAACTTAGTTGAGAAACGTCTAGGACTTACACCTAAAACACCTGACCTAACTAAATGGGAAGATTTTGCTGAAAGGATTTCAAATGGTAAAAATAGTATAGAAATTGCTTTAATAGGAAAATATACGGATTTGAAAGATTCGTACATATCTCATGAGGAATCCTTGAGATATGCAGGTGCATTACTTGATTGTAAAGTWAAAATAAGATGGATTGAAGCMCCTGATTTAGAAGATAGTGGAAATACAAAAAGCCTTGAAGGGGTAAATGGTGTTCTAGTTCCTGGTGGATTCGGAAGTAGAGGCTCAGAGGGAAAAATAATGAGTGCTAAATGGGCCCGTGAAACTAGTACTCCATACCTTGGTGTTTGCTTTGGRTTTCAGCTAGCCACTGTAGAATTCGCTCGTAACGTTTTAGGATTAAAAGATGCTAATTCATCAGAGTTAGATTCTGAAGGAAAGCATCCTGTAATAGACATATTACCTGAACAAGAAGGTGTAAAGGATATGGGAGCTACTATGAGATTAGGTGATCATGAAGTTATAATTTCAGGAGGAAAGGCCCAAGATTTATACAATAGTAATACTATATTTGAGAGACATCGCCACAGATACGAAATCAATCCAGAATATATATCACAAATTGAAGAAAAGGGAATGAAATACACTGGAAGAGATAAGAGTGGAAGACGTATGGAGATTCTCGAGTTAGAAAATCATCCTTATTTTATGGCATCTCAATTTCACCCTGAGTTTAAATCAAGACCTGATAATCCGTCACCATTCCATTTAGGATTAGTGAAAGCCGCTCTAGAACATAAGAAAATAAACTAAAATAATAAGGGCAAGCTTATTAACCTATTATTTCTGGCTATGTTATGTCTGATGAAGAAACAGGTAAAGATGATTTTCCAGATTTTAAAGGAAAACCAGATGTGGAAGAAGATGGATTTACAACTTCAGAAATAGGAATTAGTATTGGATTTATTTTATTGATTGCAGGATTTATTTTAGGCCTTATCAGATTGATGGCTCTTAATGGAGAAACTAATCAAACAGATTTTAATAAAATTTAGAACAATTATACTTAGGTTATCTAATAATGTTTGTTGGAATATTAATAACTACAGTAATTGGTTTCGGAGGAATGTTTAAAAGAACTATTTCATCTTTTACATCCTCACAAGACTAAATTAAAAAGTAGTAGTCTTAGATAAAGTGATAGTAATTATTCCSTCACCCAATATATATTCATAGAWWAAATTATATGTTCCAGAATTCAAGGAAGATGATTTAAGATCAAAAGANAAAGAAATACCTCTAAGTGCAAATAAATATTCAAAATCTTCAGCTACAGCCTCAAATGATTCAATTATTGAAACTGAGCCATCATCTTGATCAATTTGATATTCTAAGGCTAAAGGAAAATTGCTTTCAATGGAGCTAATTTGAGGCGTTAAATCATGCCTTTCACCCTGATGTGCACCCAAATTAACTGAATGTGTAATAGTACTACTAACTGCTATCAATGTGATAGACATTAGTAGACCTGAAACCAAAAGAAGTTGAGCTTTTGTATTCATTAGAGCTCCCTATATCCATACCATAAATGTAAACTTAAATCCCAAAGCTCATTATCGCTCCACACTAATCTAAAAGAAGTACTTACTTCTCCATCGGGGATTTCCCTGTCGACAATAACCTCATTTTGTGAACCGTGAGTAGCCTCTAGTCTGTATGAAATTGAAGAAGGCAAACCGGCATCCAGGTATTGCTTTATTGCTGAATCATTATTCGTAGCTAACCACCATGATAATGTTGAACCATTGTGCTTAGCCGAAATATCAGAATTCGATGGCTCCCAATTATCTAATATTTCTAAGATTTCCATTCCTGAAAAATAAAGATCGCTTTGTTCTGAATTATCTGCATCACTTGTAGGTAGAATATTAACTGCCACATTAACTGCTGAAGTAAAGAGCACTCCTACTAGCAATACTTCCAAAACATGCATCTGTCCTTTAGTATTTTTCATCTAATTATCTCCTAAATTTGTGGAGTAATCATTGATGTTGTAATGCCTGCTAATTCAAAAATAAACCAGCCCAGGAACAAAAGGAATGAAGCTCTCAAAAATGCTGAATATAATCTACCAGTAGACATGAACCCCGCTGCCAGTCCCATTCCGGTTCCTTGAATTATTAAACTGTAAAGGAAAACTGTTGAGATCCAAACTTCATTCATTTCCCTAATAGTTAAGTTACCAATCGACATTGATCCGCTACCGCCAGTWGCTGCAGAAGARTCAACAATAGCTGGAATAAATGTAGAAGCTAAAACTAAAATTATTCCAAGATAAACGAAGAAAGATGCGTAAATAACAGTAACATAGCTACCTACTTCTTGCCTTCTTGTGGGATCCCCGGGTACCGAGCTC
>MIZB01000313.1_pt2 | contig 37883 bp, 38 predicted proteins | sample 888171 | NCBI WGS metagenome assembly MIZB01 (sample SAMN05440186, study PRJNA335308) | marine metagenome | isolation source: marine water
GCATGMMWKCASRTYGAMWSTASASGATCSSGASAYAAAGAMYCCTTGGCAGGTTCAGTWACATACGCATTACCTTTYYCAATTAAATYGGAAATTATTGWAACCATTTCMTCAATRTAATCTGTAGCCTTTGGCATAAYTGTAGGTGGCTTTACTTGCAACTTTTCTAAATCTTCTTGCGTTCTTTYAATATACTTTTTAGTAAKATCTYCAAAAGCSACATTTTCTTGGTTAGCTCTTTTAATTATTTTATCATCAATATCAGTATGATTCTGAACAAAATTTACATCATATCCCATATATTCAAGCCATCTTCGTATCACATCAAACGCAATGTATGTTCTAGCGTGGCCCAAATGCATATCGTTGTAAACTGTTAAACCGCAAACATACATACCTACTTTCTTTTCTTCTATAGATTTAAAATCTTCAACTTTGCGTGTTGCGGTATTATACACTCTAAGCACAAGTTTGCAAGGACAGGAGATTAAAACTGTCTGCCTTGGTATTGTAATGCCTGAACTACCTGAAGTTGATTCATATCGAACCGGTCTTGATAAAATGATAAARGGTTGGAAATTGAAAGGCGGAAAATCTATTTGGCCAAAAGCTTGCATTGATGATTTTAAAAAGATCGAGAATCAAAGAATCACCGGTTTTGACAGGCGAGGAAAATATCTTATTRTTAACCTAACAAAGGATTACATTATCATTCACTTGCGAATGACTGGAAGAATTGATGTAGGAAATGAAACYCCAAAATATACTACCGTAGAATTTTATTTTGAAAATGGTCAAAAAATGTGTCTTGTAGACTATAGAAAATTTGGAAGAGTATGGATTGTTGATGATTGCAAACCAATTGTTAAGCAYTTAGGCGTAGAGCCGTTAAGTTCTGCATTCACACTAAAAAAATTTAAAAAAATTATAGATAAAAGAAGCGGAGCAATCAAACCACTACTGCTAAATCAAGCATTTATAGCWGGAATAGGCAATTATCTAGCTGATGAAATTCTGTTCAGATCCAGCTTACACCCTTTAAGAARAGCCGATACTTTATCAAAAGAAGAAATTAATAGTTTACACAAATCAATAAAATACATAATAAAAAAATCTATCGATTACGGAGGAACTACTTTTCTAACKTTTAGAGGGCCTGAGGGCAARAAAGGTGAATTCTGGAAAAAATTGCAAGTCTTTCGTAAAACTGGAGAGCCCTGCCCACACTGCAAATCTCCAATAACGAGAATAGTGGTTGGTCAAAGAGGCACACATATTTGTGAAAATAAGCAAAAACTTCAAAATTATTGATTAATATTATATAGTGTCTCAACAGTCGTCATATCTCGAGGTTAGAAACCATGATGGCTGCTAAAAAAGTATCAAAGAAGATTGTTGTCCTAGGCGACCCTGCTGTAGGAAAGACTAGTTTGATTCGTCGATTCGTTATAAACGCTTTTGATGACAAATATTTAACTACAATTGGAGCAAAAATCGTTAAGAAAGAAGTTCAACTTAGATCTGGTGGAGCTAAACCAGACATAGATGTTACTCTTATGATTTGGGATGTAGCTGGACAAAAGACACTAGGTAATGTTAAACAAGCATACTATCGTGGCTCAGAAGGTGCAATGATTGTTTGTGATATAACAAGACGTGAAACCTTACTTTCAACTATTGATTGGATTAAAACCTTAATGCAAGTTACCGGTGAAATCCCTGTTGTTCTTCTTGCAAACAAATGTGATTTGATGGATAAAGCACTGTTCGGTGAAAAAGAAATGTCTGAAGTTTCTAAGAAGCTAAATGCTCCATTTATGATGACATCTGCAAAAGATGGRCGTAATGTAGGGGAAGCTTTCCAAAATATATCGGAAAGTATGGTCGAGGGAATGTAAGAAGGGCCCTAAGCCCTATGGACGATTTCTACGATACAGACATTGGAGTACAAACTTCAGATATACTTGTACTTCCCAGTGCATTTTTAGGTACTCTCTGGACTGAATTGCAAACTTTAGGTAGCGATAAAGCTAGAGATATAATGTTCAAATGTGGACATACAGTGGGTGTAAACTTATCYGTAAATTATGCTGAAATGGGGACTGAAGATTTAGACATGGTGCTAAACCAAGCTTGGGCTGAAGCTGGATTAGGTCATCTATTCGTGTTAGATACAAATATTGAAAAAGTTATTGTGAAAGTGGAAAATCTTCTTGAAATAGGAATMATAGGTAAAGAAAATCATTGTAATTTCACATCAGGTTGCTTAGCTGGAGTACTAGAAGGACTCCTACAACAACCTTATAGCGTGGCCGAAGATATGGTTGGAGAGGATGAAAGAGTCTTCACATTCGAGAGAAAATAAACATGGCTGGAAACTGGAAAAAGACACTAGATGACTTACTCTACAATGGAGATYTAGACGGCGCCTATAATTTGCTTGACGGAATATTRAGAGATAATTCTGGAGACATTAAAGCTAGAATTGCCTTTGGAAAAGTTCAATACGAACTTGGCGACCCTGATAATGCAAGAAACACTTTTGAGACCGTCTTAAAACAAAGYCCTAAACATCCTGAAGCTCTAAAGGGAAAAGCTGAAGTTTGTGAACTYTTAGGCGAATACGAAGACGCAATACGCTCTTACCATCAAGCTACACAAAATGCTCCCAAAGATATTGACACATGGAAATCCATGGGTATTTTACTTACTAAATTAAAGAAATTTGGTAAGGCTGATAAATGTTGGAATGCCATTCTAAGGTTAAATCCCAGAGATGCCGAAGCCTGGTACAACAAAGGCTACGCTAAAATGCTCGTACAAAAATATGATGATGCTGAAAARTGYCTCAAAAAAGCTATTAAGTTTAAGARAGATATGAAAGAAGCTCACAATGATTTAGTAATGGTTCTTAGAAAGAAAGGAGATAATGAATCTGCTCTCAAAGTTTGTAGTCATGCCTTAAAATCACACGAAAATGATGATACCCTACATCGTAACAAAGGAAACATACTTTACGCTTTAGATGAACCTGAAAAGGCTCTAGAAGCTTTTGAAAAAGCTCTGGACTTAAATCCCTATGTCGTGGATACTTGGGTTAACAAGGGTACTGTATTGTGGAAAGGCTTGACTGAAAGAGAAAAAGCATTRGCTGCTTTCGATAAAGCTCTTGAAATAAATCCTAATTTTATGGCTGCAGTTGACTCCAGAATTAATCTAATGGCTGAAATTCAGGCTAATAARCCTAGTATCTGGAAACGAATATTCGGCGGATAAGTTGAATATAAATAAAGAAAAAATAGACTCATTAATCGAGCAAGCTAGGTCTGCCTTTACTAATCGGAAACCTAAATCTTTCCATGAGGCTTTCTCTCAAGACTGTGACATTTACAGTGCAAARGAAAATAGTTTAGATTGTTCAAACTGCGATTTGGTTATTCCGTACTCACTAGAAATGCTTGAAGATGCTGTAATACACTTTAGAAAGCAATTCAACTAACTATGAACTGTTATTTCGTTAGATAACACAGACAGAGTTTTAACGACCTGCCGGATGCCGTTAGTCCTTGGCTAACGATATACCGCTCGAAGAACTAATGGAACTTTGGCGTTCCTTCTTTCAGGACTCTAGAAATAGACCTGTAGATAAATTTGGAAAGGAAGCCTCAGCCCCAAAATGYACWATGTGYRARGGTACWGGGTKAWTASGATGRMWAGCTTTGTGTCCWAARTGYAARGGTGAGAGAGTAGACTCTGAARGYATTCCAACATATAGTGATGAAATACAGAAAGTATCAAGAGAATATCCYGATGGTGAAAGATCRGTKAGYGTRACTTGGGAAGCTGTRGCYGATTTTAACGGAAGRYTRTCTAATAACCTTAGATGGAATTTAGATGAAACTCTGGAAGCTGCTAAGTACATAGTACAAGAATTTATTGAAGACGATACAAAGGAAAGGGTTAGAGAAGAACATCGTACAAAAATAGATTTAGATGTAGTGCCTGTAGGAATTCCTGATGAGTTATACGAGGTTGAGATTAGTGGACTAAGGAAGGAACATCTATACCGAACTGTAAAACTTAGAGGACTTGTACGAAAGGCTACACCCGTTCGACCCCGAATGGAAATAGGAAATTTTGAATGTGACTGGGAAAGGCATCGTAATTCATTCATGCAGGATTTCTTTACAATACAAGAGCCTACTCGCTGTACTTCGGAAGGATGTAAATGTACTGATTTCAAATTAAGAGATGATCTATCACAATATATCGACTCACAGAAGATAGAAATACAGGAATTTCCAGAAGATTTACCTCCGGGAGCTCAACCTGAACGATTGTCTGCATATTTCGAAAGTTCATTAGCGCATAAAGTCCAACCTGGTGAYAGAGTWGCRCTTGTRGGAATTATTAAACCAAAAGCKCARTTCCAAGGTAGAAGGCAAAARAGTGAATTTGAYATWTAYCTWTAYGCMCATAGTATWGAYGARAARGTAGGAGAAGATGAAGAYRTTGAACCCACWCCTGCCGAACTTCTTGAAATMAAAGARYTATCTTTRCGYGAAGATATATCCAATAGAATAAGAGATTCCTTAGCKCCTGCAATATTTGGAATGGAATGGGARAAAAGTGCGCTTGCATTRCAACAATTCGGAGGTGTTGACAAACARTTACCWGACGGAACTAGAATTAGAGGWGACATACACATGCTRATGATGGGAGATCCTGGTTTAGCTAARTCTCAGCTTCTTAGGTCTGCATCTAGGATTGCACCACGAGGCGTAATGGCCACTGGTAAATCTACATCAGCTGCAGGTTTAACCGCTGCCGCAGTAAGAGATGAATTTGGAGAAGGAAGATGGAGTTTGGAAGCTGGAACTTTGGTATTAGCTTCTGGAGGTATTGCCTGTATTGACGAAATYGATAAGATGTCKGAAGARGATAGATCWGCCATGCATGAGGCAATGGARCAACAAACAATCAGTATTGCAAAAGCAGGAATAAATGCCCAATTGAAATCTAAATGCTCTGTTTTAGCTGCAGCAAATCCAAAAAGAAGTAGATTTGATATGACTATGCCGTTGCCTTCTCARGTCAACATGCCTGTTTCTCTTCTAAGTCGTTTTGATATTTTCTTCATAATTACAGATTCTCCAGACCCAGATATGCAGACAGATTATCTAGCTGATAAAATATTAGAGAGCCATAGAGCCGGCGAGAGCATGACACCCGGAGAAATCGCGGACGAGAATACCGCTAAATCACTTGAAGGACCTATAGATTCAAGACTATTAAAATTATACATTGCCTATGCTAGAAGATTAAGACCTGTGATGACGCATCAAGCCCAAACTAGAATTAAAGAACACTACACTAAACTTAGAAATGTTTATCATAATTTAGACGACCAGGATAAGACAATGCCTATTACTCCTAGGCAGCTAGAGTCTATCATTCGGTTGGCTGAAGCAAATGCCAAAATGCATCTATCTGATAAAGTAGACTTGAAACATGCTGAAAGAGCAATTGATTTGATGGAATTATTCTTAAAAGTTACATTGGGAGGTGACGTTGATTTTGCTTTCTTCGGTGCCGATGCCAAACAAAGAAGAAAAGAGACAGATCCAAGAATGATATTACTAGATTTACTTGCCAGCGGCCCTCCTGAGGGAATGGATAAAAATGAAATCTTAGATTTGATGGATGAAAAAGGTTTTAATCGAAAAACTTCTGAAAATCTACTAGACGGAATGGTTGAAGGTGGAGATGGAATATTACGCGATGGATATGATAAATACAGAAAGAATTAATGAATAATAAAATCTTATTTAATTCACCAGATTTCGAGCAACCCATTCCCGAATTAGAACAATACTCCACACCCCCTGATATTGCCTTGGAAATAATCAAAAAAGTAAATGCTTCAGGTAATTTGTCAGGCAAAGTAGCTGATTTAGGTTGTGGAACAGGAAGATTAGCTATTGCTGCTGCAATACTTGGAGCTAAGGTCACTGGATTTGAAATTGATGAAAAAGCAATTGGTATAGCAAAAGACTATTCAAAACACAACTATCTAGATATCACATGGGTTAACCAACCTATAGAAGGTATAGAGGATAAATTTGATACTGTAATTATGAATCCTCCATTTGGCTCCCAAAGACCGGGAGCGGACAAAATATTTTTAGAAAAAGCTATGAAAATGGCTACACACATTTGGACAATACATCTCTCCGAAACCAGAAAATTCATAGAAAAACTTGTTGAAGATAATAATTGCCAAATCATCGAACTGTATGAATTTAGGTATCCACTGAAAAAGACTATGCCATTTCACTCAAAAGAGGTCAGTGTAGAGAACGCAATCCTTTATCATATAGCTTCTCTGCCAAATTAATGAAGCAACCCGGAGACGTACTTGCGAGTGCAATGGAATACATGCCTGGAAAAGGTGTTTATGAAGATAATGGAGAATTAATAGCTGGAGTTTGCGGAATAGTGAAAGAAGATGCTGAAAATATGATTATCAGTATTGAACCTTCTGTATCTGTACCAGTAGAAGTTAAAGAGGGCGATAAGGTTTTTGGAAAAATACAAAGTGTTAGAGATAGTATGGTTTCTGTCGAAGTATTAAAGGTTAAAGGTGTTAAAAGATCTATAGGGAACTATACTGTAGGTACGCTACATATTGCAAAGATGTCTAAAGATTTTGTTTCAAATATAAGAGAGTTATACCAAATCAATGATTTGATTCAAGCAACTGTGATAAAGGCTAAACCTTCAATCGAATTAACTACCAGTCACGGCGACGATGGTGTTGTTTATGCTAAATGTGATGTAACGCATGATGATCTGAAAATAGTTGATGGGAAGCTGTGGTCAGAAGAATTAAGAAAAGTTGTTAACCGCAAAATTTCCAACCAATATGGAAAGTTACAAGTTTAGTTTAGCTTTACTAGCTTTACTCTTATTATTACCACTAAGTGCTGCAGAAGTAGAAATAACTGCCAATGAAGAATCCAATATTTTATTCGTTGATTCTGGAGAAAAAGTAACCTTTAGAGCTTTTGGAACCGAAAATTCCTCTTCTGTTTTGTGGGACTTTGGAAGAAATATCAGTGGGCCAGATACTCGATATTCAAATTTAACTGAAATAGCACATACTGTGCATGCTTCAGGAAGATATAACGTTACATTAACTGCAATTTATGAAGGCGAAGAAGAGTTCATAGTAAAGGAAATTATACTCATAGTCTCATTTGAAGAAACTTTCAAGGAAGAAATCGTTCATAGTGAAGCTTTATTCTTTGCAATAGCCGGTACCGAGATTATTATGAGTCTTGGTTTGGGCTACTGGACTTCTCTTATTAGAAAAGAAAAAGTTTACCTTTGACGTCTGCTTACTGCAATTAAAGATAATATCAGTGTAGAAACTAATAATGATAATGAAGGAAGCTCATCTGTGTCCTCTGTTAGGTCAACTGATTGGTTACTATCCCCAGTTGACGAATCATCTTTTGATCCTACTGTTACAGTAGGCCCATAAAAATCATCGAGACCTCTATCTGTACCATCCTTCCAAACAACTTGAACATCTATTGGATAAGTGCCTGCTTCATTAAAGCCAATTGTAAAATTAGAAGAAACATCTGTAACTTCGAATTCTCTTGAGGTACCGTTAGGATTGATAACTTTCACCTTAAAATGAGAATACTCTCCTGTAGTTTCACTAAAATCTATGTGGAAAAACTCTCCAACATCAATCTCTTTAGAACCAAAGGAGACTACGAAATTCTTGAGTAAATCAAGCTCAATATCTATGTGGTAACTCTCTGGAGCTGAATAAAGGCCACCATTATCTAAACAGCGTAGAATAAATATATAGTTACCTGAGCTTGATGGAACAAAGGATATGTTTTTCTCATTTGAATAGAATAGAAAATCTGAGTCTTTTTCGACAGACCAATTATATCCTGTAATGAAACCCTCTTCATCTGGATCTGTACACTGGGAAATTACTAAATAAGTGCCATTATCTTCTTCAAAAATCCAAGACCCTATAGGTTCCATATTATCTTTAAGGTTGAAACCTGTTGCTGTCTGAGAACTCCAAACTCCATCGTTATCTTGAACCTCTAGCTTAATCTGGTGTAAACCAATATCTCCACCACCAAACGACAAGGAAAACTCCGATTCCTCAGAGGTAAGAACTCCATCATAATACCACTTGTAAGCTACAATGTTACCATCTGGATCATTAGAAGAAGAACTAAAAGTAAGAACTGAAGTCCAATAATATTGTGGAGTTAAACCGCCTAGAGATTCTGGACTTATTACAATTGATGCTGTAGGAGACTGGTTAGGGGGCAATACATTCACGATTACTTGATAAAATGAGGAATAAATACCAGATTCAGCATCTTGAGATCTGAAAACTATTTCATAAGAGCCTTGAGAATTAGTGAGGTTAGACAAAGTAATTGGAGAACCTGAGAGTCGGAATAATAAATCTGGATTTCCATCGTTATCATAAATATCCCAATAATAGTCACATTCAATTTCATCTTGATTGTTATCTAAACATTGAGCATTAATCTCTAAAATTTCCCCTTCCTTTATTGAATCTCCACTTACGAAATCAATAGTTACCTGTGGGATAGGGGGAAGAACCACCATCTGCTGGGTAGCATTAGCTGTATCTCCATCAAAGCTTATAGATAATTTAACAGTATGTGTCCCTTCTTGAAGATCATTAAATGTAAACATTTCTGAATTCCCAATGTAAGACCAATTACCTTCATTATTCCAAAGAACTTCCCAATAAAAATCTAAAACTGCATCAGGATCGTCAACGCAGGGTTGCGGTTCGGGATACATTTCTGAGCATGCTCTAAAAGTAGCTGTCTCGCCTATGTGTAGTGTTGGAGGTTCAATTCCGAAATTAACCTCTATTGTGTCGCTACCGCCGTCATCTCTTCCAGAAACTGTGATTGTAGCACTTGAGCTATCATCGTTAACGCTCCATTCACTATTATTGTCTCTTACCTGAAAAATAATTGTATGTTCTCCAATACTAAATCCTGAAGAAGACAAAACTACATTGTGATCTTCTGTACCTGAAGCTAAAACTCCATCGATTGAAGAATTCCAATAAAAGTAAGTTAAACCCTCTCCGTTGCAAACCGAACAGTCTGAATTAAAAGTAACATCTTCCTCTTGTTGGTTATCTATGGTATCTGGAGCAATTTCTACCATGTACACCTCTGGCTCAGCTGTGGCATCTGTTGATACTAGAGCTGAAATAACTAACACAAAAGCTAAAATTATGTAATAACGCATTTTACACCTTAAAAATACATAGTTAATAGTGCATTTAATGCTTACCTTTCTTATCTGCGAGTCTTGCCTTCCGCTGATTAATCTTGTCTTTCCGTGAATCTGTATGATGCATAGGATACATTAATTCTCCTAAACCAGGCATGTCTTTTTTCATTCTTTTTGCCAATACTTTCAAAATATAATAGCTTAAAAAAGTTCCAATGCCAACTCCAATTAAAGGATAAAAATTCATTCAAAGTCAGGTTCAAATTCAGCTTGGAGCTCACTCATTACTTGATTTAATAAACCATCAAATCTTTTACTACGATATTCACGCGGCCCACCCATATCTGTTTGAACTTTAGCTATGAACGTTTTATCTTCAGTCTCAAGCTCAATACGGCAAATTGATTCTTCCATAATTGTTTAAATTGAGGTGATATTTAAGGTTTAATATAATTACATTCTAAAAACGCCAAAATTAGTTTCTTCTACATTTTTATTCATTGCTGTAGATAAACCTAAAGCAAGAATCATTCGAGTATCAAGAGGATCTATTACGCCATCATCCCATAATCTTGAAGTTGAATAGTAAGGATTTCCTTCATTCTCATACTTTTCTAATATAGGATTACGGATTGCATCAATCTCCTTTTGACTTAACTTAGAACCAGATGCTTCAACTTGATCTTTCTTAATTGTAGACAGTACATCTGCAGCTTGCTCACCGCCCATAACCGATATTCTAGAATTAGGCCACATCCACATTTGTCTTGGTTGATAAGCACGCCCACACATTCCGTAATTTCCAGCTCCAAAAGAACCACCAATAACTACTGTAAACTTAGGAACATTGGCATTTGAAACGGCCATTACCATTTTGGCACCTGCCTTAGCGATACCGCCTGCTTCGTAATCTTTACCCACCATAAAACCAACAATATTTTGTAAAAATACAAGAGGTATTTTCCGTTGACAACACATTTCAATGAAATGAGTTGCTTTTAATGAAGATTCCGAAAACAAAACTCCATTATTTGCTATAATCCCTACAGGATATCCCATTATTTTAGAAAAACCACAGACTACCGTAGTTCCGTAATTAGCCTTAAACTCATGAAATTTAGAAGAATCTACGAGCCTTGCAATTATTTCTCTTACATCATAAGGTTTTCTTGAATCTTTTGGAATTATTTGATATAATTCCTCAGGACTAAACAATGGTTCCTCAGGCTCACTGACTGATAAAACTGATTTAGGTTTTCTATTCAAGTTAAAGATGATATCTCTTGCAATTTCAAGTGCGTGCGAGTCATTCAAGGCGTAGTGGTCAGCCACTCCGCTTTTTCTAGTATGGACTTCTGCACCGCCAAGATCTTGTGAAGTTACTACTTCACCAGTAGCGGCCTTAACAAGAGGAGGACCACCCAAAAATATAGTGCCTTGCTCCTTAACAATTATTGTTTCATCTGACATTGCAGGTACGTAAGCCCCACCTGCTGTACATGAACCCATGACAACTGCAATCTGAGGAATACCTTGCGCTGACATTTGGGCTTGGTTGTAAAATATCCTACCAAAATGCTCTTTGTCTGGGAAAACTTCATCTTGCATCGGGAGAAATGCTCCACCTGAATCTACCAAATAAATACAAGGAAGATTATTTTCTTGAGCAATTTCCTGTGCACGTAAATGTTTCTTAACAGTTAATGGAAAATACGTACCTCCCTTAACTGTAGCATCATTACCAATAATCATTACTTCTCTACCATGTACTACACCAATTCCTGTAACTATTCCTGCAGAAGGAACTTCGTTGTCATATAAATCAAACGCAGCTAGTGTTGACAATTCAAGAAATGGTGTGTCTGAATCAATTAATAAATCAATTCTATCTCTAACCAGTAATTTTCCCCTATCTTGATGCTTCTTCACTGCAATTTCTTTACCCCCCTTACTAACTTTTGAAATCTTATTTTTAAGATCCTGTACTAACTTTCTATTATATTCTAAGTTCAATAATGATTCATCACTATTCGAATTATGATTACTTCTCAACGTACTCATTCTTCCTCCAGTTCAAACATAAAATCACCTTCTTTAACTTGACCACCTACTTCTACATTAGTTATTTTGGATATTTTTCCATCTCTAGGGGCTGTTAACCTGTGCTCCATCTTCATAGCTTCAAGTACTAAAACAACCTCTCCTTTCGATACTAAAGACCCTTGGTTTGCCTTATTATCTAGTAGCTTACCTGTAATTGGACTCAGAACTCTATCTTCACTAATTTCCTCTTGATCTACTGAATCAAAGCGGACCTTTTGATGCTTAAATAGGTAGTTTTTACCTTTGGCAAATACATATATCTCGTCCAAATTTTTCTCAGAGTAACAGATAGAGTTAGAATCTTCAAATTGAATATTAAGCCCTCCATCTAATGTTCTATTATATGAACCTCTAAACTCATCATCATCGATTATGAGCGTAAAGCCATCTCCTGTTCTTCTAATTTTAACATCAAAAGATTTCTCACCTAAAATTAATCTTTCGCTCATTACAAACCTTGTCTCCAGTGTCCTTTTTGATTCCAAGGTGACGAAACTGATTTTTCACCTTTATTGATGGTTGCAATGGCTGATCCTTTTGAAGATAATAATGCGCTTGCTATTGCTTCTAAAGGGATCTCTTCTAATTTCCAATCTGCAAAATTTTCAGATATGAAGTTAGTATCAAAATTACCTTTGATAAATTCCTCATTACATATAACTTCTTTCAGAAAAGGTTGATTTGTTATTAGTCCTAGAACTATAAAATTACTAAGTGCATAATTCATACGATCAATTGCATCTGCTCTGTTATAATCCCATACTACTAATTTTGAAAGAAGAGGATCATAAGCACTAGAAACTTCCTGGCCTTCAACAATTCCCACGTCGTTTCTTATTCCTGGACCTACTGGAAGTTCAAGTTTTCTAACAAAACCTGGTGTGGGTAAAAAATTTCGTGCAGGATCTTCCGCATAAATTCTACATTCAATCGAATGTCCCCTCTGTTTTATATCTTTTTGAGTTAGGGACAATTCTTCTCCATTAGCAACACGAATTTGCCACTTAACCAGATCAACACCACATACCATTTCTGTTACGCCATGCTCCACTTGCAAACGAGTATTCATTTCTAAAAAGTAAAACTCACCATCCTGGTACAAAAATTCCACAGTTCCTGTACTATAATAACCTGTAACTTCAGCAGCTTTAATCGCAGCCTCACCCATTTTCTTTCTAAGTTTATTAGTTATTGCGGCTGAAGGTGATTCCTCTATTATTTTTTGATGACGTCTCTGAATCGTACACTCTCTTTCAAAAAGATGTATGATATTTCCCTTTTGATCACCAAGAATTTGAACTTCTATGTGTCTTGGCTTATCTAAAAATCGTTCTAAGATTAATGTATCGTTACCAAAAGAGTTGCGGGCCTCATTACTTGCAGATTCTATAGCGCCAGATAAATCTTCAGGGTCGTATACTGCTCGCATGCCTTTACCGCCACCGCCTGCAGCTGCTTTGACCATAAGTGGAAAACCTATCTCTTTTGCAATTGAATCTATATTGCCGCTTAATTCACCGTCATGCCCTGGAATTGTTGGTACACCTGCCTCATCCATCATTTTCTTAGATTCTGCTTTGTCTCCCATGACCTTGATTGTTTCTGGACTTGGACCTATGAAAATCAAGCCTGAATCAATTACATGCTGTGCAAAATCTCCATTTTCTGACAAGAAACCATATCCTGGGTGTATTGCCTCAGACGATGTCGCTTTTGCAGCATCAATAATTTTATCAAAATTAAGATAACTTTCTGAAGGATTCGCAGGACCTATGCAGACTGCCTCATCAGCCATGCTTACGTGAGGAGAATTGATATCTACATCTGAATATACTGAAACTGATTTAATAGACATTTCACTACATGCCCGTATTATTCTACAAGCTATTTCACCTCTATTAGCAATAAGAATTTTCTTGATCATTCCTCTCTCCATGAAGGATATCTCTTTTGCATAAAAGCAGCTATACCTTCTTGACCTTCTGAGCCTTCTCTTATTTGTGTTATGAGTTCTGCCAAATGAGAATCTCTTTCTTTGATATAATCAATATCCACTTCATCGGACAATAATTTTTTAATAAAACTCTGAGCTAAAGGCGCACCCTTCATTACCTTTTGAATTAAGCTATTGATATCTGATTCTAAGCTGTACAAGAATCCATAATCATAAGCTTGATTAACTCCAAAGCTTTCTCCAGTAATAAACAATTCACGCATACGTCCAATGCTAATTTTTCTAGAAACGTATGGAGAAATAACTGCTGGAATCATGCCTATTTTAACCTCAGGAAAGCCAAACTTAGTTCCTTTTTCTGCAATCACAAAATCACATGCTGAAGCAAGACCCATTCCTCCACCGAAACATATTCCATGCACGTGTGCAATTGTAGGAATTGGGCAATCTGATAGGGAAAACAATAATTCTTGTAACTCTTCTGGATTCCAAGTGTTAATATCTGCCCCAGAACAAAATACAGAACCACTTCCACGAATTATAATTGCTCTTAAATTATCATAGTCTTTTACATCTTCCAATATTGCACTTAAAGCACCCATCATTTCAGATGTTAGTGCATTTTTTTTATCAATATTGTTCAGACTTAACGTCAATACATTTCCCTCTTTCTCTACAATTAAGGGTATTTCATCAGACATACTAGCTTGCAATAAAAATACCTGTATTAATAATAGTTACTAATTTGAATCTGTATGGGCCTCTAAATCATCTCCACCAGCAAATGTAGATTGAACTATTGAATAGAGATCATCCATGCCTTCACCTTCTTTAGATGATACTGCTAAAAGATTTGATTCAAGAGCCAAAACTTGCAAAACTTTGAGTAACTCTGAAGATAAAACTCCACTCATTCCAGATAAATTAGGCATATCCATTGCTAATTTATCTAAATTTCCAGCCCATTCTCTAACGTTTTGAACCTCTTCAGGTTTAAGCAAATCACATTTGGTCAAAACAGGAAACATTGGAATTGGAAAACGCAAATGTGCGGCCGATGCTAACAATAGTTGCGTTACAAATCCTTCTGGAGTCTTAGACAATAGGGGGTCTAAAAGTAGTACAATACCTGCTCTTGGAGATAAATTTTCCACTAAAACCTTTGAGGCTTCTCTGTAAAGGAATAGCTCAGTCTGTCCAGGAGTATCTACTAGAAAATAATCACACTTTATTGTATCTACTTGCTCTTTAATCCAATCAAGTTCAACTGCTAATAAATCTGCACATACAACCTGAGCTCCGTTTGGACCTAAACNTATACTCATCCATTATTTGTGAAACTGTAAATTTCNTCTCTGNACATCAANTTGCCGCCTCATAAGCCACAGTTTCAGCTCCAGGATCAAGGTTTATGGAAACTCCATCATACCTGTAATGCTGCATCCACTNCTTNGCAAAGTNAGCCACTAGTGTAGACTTACCTGCACCTGCAGGACCTATGAAGTAAAGNAAGTGCCGTGTGNATCCATTAAATTCTTCTACGGCTTAATGCAACCATACTAAATATTGCTAAAGCTGCGAGTAAAGAAGGTGCTGGTAAAAGACCACCATCCTCTTCTTCATCATCAAGATTTGCAACATTGGAAGCTCCAAATGTTTCTTCTTTTGAAGGGAACGTATTATCTGCTTCATCTACCTCTTTTACTATATTTTCAGGATCAACAATTGCTACAAAAATGTAGCCACCGTCTTTAACTGCCCATGTAAAAGAAACTGCCCTCGAATCTCCTCTTATTAAGCCCTCAATACTCTTAACTGTTAGAGTATCTATTGGCGGATTACCATTAGCATAATCTGAAGCCTTGTAAACATGCATTGCAACATCTACATCAAGCTCCGATTGTTCACCTTGAGGATAGCCTACAGTTACCTTAATGGTAGCTGAACCATCTGACTCTGTAACTTTAATTGCATCTACAACTATATTTGTAGTCAATTTTGCAAGAGATAATTTATTCACATAAGCCATGTCATTGGTTAAATCTACATTTATGGAACTACTAACTACAACTGAAACATTGTATGTATCTGTTCTATCTTTGTTTGGAATCCAAGGAATGACTATTGTTTGATTCGAATAAGTGGTATTAAAATCAATAAAACCATATTGTCCACTAACTGAGTATCCTGTACCTGCAGGGTAAAATCCTGTAGAATTTTGAGTTGCTAAACCTAATACTTCACCCCATCCAAAAGTACCATCAACAGATACATTGAAATGAAGTCTATATGTTCCACCTTCAGGAATGTTTGCAATACCTACTTCAAAAGTTATTGGGCTCTCTTTACCTGCCAAGCCATCTCCTGTATCTACTTCCATATTTGCAACATAAGCATCAACCGAACTGACTGCGTAGGCATTTTTAATTGCTTCATTATTCAACTCAGGGCCACCTGTCCCTTCAGCTATTTCCTGACTTTCATCTACTTTGATAATAAATCTGTAAGCTGCATTCTCCATAAAAGTAAACGGAACGCTAACGTCTATCGTTTCACCTATATCTAACGCCTTATCCACATTAATTGTAGCCAATTTAGATGTGAAAGGAGATGAAGTGTAGAAAGTAACTTCTAATTTGGTTCCCTCACTATCAGTCATGTTTCTAACACCTAAGTTAACGATAGTTGCTGTAATTTCACTACTGACTCCAACCATTGCATAACCTTCGTTATTAACTGGTGAAATATCTACTGATGCAATCTGTAAATCTGGTAATTTTTCATAAACTGTAATTACCTTATCTTCAAACTCATTATTATCTTCATTCCACTCTAAAATATCATCATTTCTATCGACATAAGCACTAATTCCGTAGCTACCTAATTTAGTAGGAATCCAAGAATACTCAAAGAAAGTGGTAACGTCATCTAAACCAACTGTTTTTGAATCATCTATTTGGAACCAGTCTACTGCTCCGCCTTCAGGATCTTCAATTCTAAGATAAACTTTCACATCATTAGCTACACCGTCTGCAAGCTCTGATTGAGTAACTGCAACTTCAATTATTGTTGCCTCATTATCATATACAGTATCATCACCTTCATCGATATTGGCAATAATTAAGTCAGGTCTTTGTTCTTTCAATTCAAGATAACCGCTCTTTACTCTGTACCAGCTGCTGTCAAAGTCTCGGTTGTTAGTTTCATTTGTCTCTTCGATAGATTCAGCACCATCAACAAATACTCTAACATTCCAGAAACCTGAATCCTGAGGTGAAGTACTCCAATTTAATCTTAAAAATGAATCATCGCTGAATTCACCACCGTTGCCTGGAATTGCAGGTCGAATTGGGAGACTTTCATTTACTTTCACCCAACTTGAACCTGTACAATCTTCATTAGGGCATTTCATAACTTCTAAGTGCATTAGTAAAGGCGCAGTAGGAGTTCCTCTTGCTTCTCCTTCACCCACGTTTTCTATAACGTAAGTAAATGAAACTGTAGTTCCTGCAACCGGTTCAACAGGTACACTACTCAAGGTTTGAGGACCTACATCCTTTATTCTAAGATCTGGTTGACTGCAGTCTCCCACACATAAATCCAATGTATCTACATTGTTACTAGTGTCTGAGTCTTCAGTATTGTTACCTTCAGAATCAATTTGAACTTTGAGCTTGTAAATTCCGTCCTCTACTCCTGGAACTGTATATTCCCATTCCATAGTGGCTGGAGGAATTTCATCATCATCGGGATCTGGACTAATGTAATTAAATGTCATTGGAGATGGAGCTATTACATACGGGCCATCGTCAGACTCGCCTGTAGAATCAAACCAAGCCATGATGGTAATTGGAGTCTGAGTGCTAACATCTCCACTATTTCCATATTCGAAAACAACATTAATATCCTGACCTGGTGCAGCTTGATCACTTTCCATATCAATTGATACGTAGAGATCTGCATCTCCGGTTTCAGGCTCAACTATTACGTAAAAGTCATATACTCCATAATCACTGCCACCTTGATTTACAGCTCCAGTAATACAAACTTCACCAGTTTGATCAAATGTAACTGATAGAGTAACTAATCCATTTTCACCTGCAGACATCGTAAATTCATCCGTTTCATCTGCTACAACAGACGAAGAACAACTTCCATCGGATGAAGGTTGGTACAATACAACCTTAGCCGTATAGTCATCATCTCCAATGTTTCTCCACTTCACAGTATAATCGTATTCCGTATTCTCACGTGGTGGTGGTGTTCCATCCGGTTCATAAATGTCCAAAATTTGTAAATCATCAGAAGCATCTGCTTGAGTTCCTGCCAAAAATACTACGCTTGACAGTAACAACAATGCTGCAACTGAACTGACAAACACTTTACTTATTCTATTATTTACCATAAAATCGCCTACACTCCAATCTTGCACCCCTTAATAAGGGGTTTGTTATATTATACTCATTACATATTAACAACGAGTAGAGATTAAGATAATATGAATTCTAAAGCTAAAATTCTTGTAGAACTTACTAAAAAATTGAGTGATGAATGTGACACACATGTGGCAAATATAATTGAAAATAATCCCAATATTGATTTTGTCTATAATCCTCTAAATTATGCATGGAATCCTCATAAACTTTATCTAGAAAAATACGGTACATTAGGTGCTAAAACAATCATTATGGGCATGAATCCAGGGCACGGCATGGGAAACACAGGAATACCATTTGGATGTCCTGAAAAAGTTAGATCTTATTTAGAAATAACCGATTTAGAAGTTAGAGAACCATCCAAAATACATCCGAAAAGAGAGGTTAAGGGATTACAATACGATAAGGTTGAAATTTCTGGAAAAAGAATATGGAATCTAATTGAAGAGATATATGGCTTGCCTACCGAGGCATTCAAAGATATTTTTGTTTTAAATCACTTTCCACTATGGATGTTTAATGCTGCCGGACAAAACATAACTCCAGATAAGCTAAAGTCATCGTCAACCAATGAAATTTTTGACATATGTAACAAATATCTTGTTGATGTAATACAAGTCTTAGGTTGTAAAAGTATAATTGGAGTTGGAAAATATGCTCAGAAGATGGCACATCTAGCCGTTGTTAATGCAAATCTTGGACATATAATTGTTGATGAAATACCACATCCAAGTCCTGCCAATCCTTTAGCCAACAGAGATAAAGGAAGAGTATGGAAGAAAATATCTAGTAAAGTTATCAAAAGAAATACTCAAAAAACCACAGATTAACTTTTATCCATAGCTCTAGGTAGGAAATTGATGGAACAAAATCCTAAGAGATTATTTGCAACGGTAATTTCAGTATTCACTCTAGGATTCGTAGGCAGAATTGTACTTCATGACTATTCAAATTTTGAGACTATAATGGTAGCTACTTTCTTATCTGCCTTAGTCTTACCTAAAAATTGGACATCAATAGTTACAATTTCTATGATTGTAGCTAGTGACATATATCTTGGATACTTCGGAGGTTCAAAAATAATCCTATTTACATATTCAGGATTCCTGTTTGTGTCATTCTTAACTTCTAAATTCAAGAAAAATATTCATGGAGATTTCAAACCAAATACCGTTTACAAGTTTGGAGCTTCTGGAGTCTTACTTACTTTAACATACGATATTTGGACCAATTTTGGTGTATTCTTATTAACATATAATTATACGTTAGAAAATTTGATTCTGGTTTATATTTTAGGTTTACCTTTTATGCTTTACCATCTTATTTCGAGCTTGGTGACATTTACTTTAATTGGATTTCCGTTTTACACCATTTTCTTACACGGTATGAACGATAAGCTAGACATCGAAGATGAGACTATCACATATGAGCAGAACTAAGATATTCATTGCAGTCGCAATAATAAATGTTGTAATAATAGCTGGAATTGTAAATGAATTGGGTCTCGGTAATGAAGAAGTTGATACTTCTACAATTGTAACCGCAAAATTATCTATATCATACTCAAATGCTGGAGATAACGACACATTAGTCTTCGAATCTATTACTACTACCGAATCTACTGTTTTCGGACTGTTAATGTCAGGTAGCAATGAGGGAAGTTATGAAGTTAAAACTACTAATGATGGTCAAGGAGTAACTGTTACTGACATTATTATTGATAATTGTGAGGACTGTCAAAAAGAGGAAGGCTATAGTTGGCAATACACTCTAAATGGATTTTACAGTGACATCCCAGCAAATAGAAACATTATTGTAAGTGGCGACGTCATAGAATGGATATACACTGAACAAGTATAGTTCAAAGAGCTTTTATACTAACACAATAGAGGTAATTCATGGGTAAGAAAATTAGTATAGTAATTGCATTTTTCTTACTATCAACCATATTCGGATACTCTGGCTATGATGTTTCAGCTGAAGATGAAATCCCTGAGTGGGGATTTTATGTATACATGGCGGGAGATAATACACTATACGAGGAATTGACCGACGATTTAAATGAAATGAAAATGGTTGGTTCCAATAATGATTTAAATATTATCACTTTAACTGATAAAATTGGCAATAATGATTCGCATTTATATCACGTAATGAAACATAGTTTAGTAGAAAGAAATTTAAGTGAAGTCAATAACACCTGGGAAAATGAATTAGATATGGGTGATGGAGATACATTAAGAGATTTTCTTATCTGGGCCTCAGACGCATTTCCTGCTAAAAGGAAAATTTTAGTAATTTGGAACCACGGAAGTGGATGGGAAAAAGTAGCTGAAGATGGAAGTAGTTTTCTAACGGTACCCGAAATAAACAATTCGTTAAAAGAATACCGAGAAACAACTAATGAACCTCCATTTACACTCATTGGGTTTGATGCTTGCCTAATGGGAATGTTCGAGATAATGTATGAGTTAAAAGATCATACTGAAATGATTCATGGATCGGAAGCATATGAGCCTTTAGAAGGATGGACGTACAACAACCTACTCTACAAATTAGATAAAAATCTAAACAACGAAGATTTAGCATATCATGTAGTGAATGATTACATCGAATCATATAGAAATGGGTCCGTTTACACCAGCTATTCCGTAACAGCTTCAGTGGCTTCTAGTACTAATTTAGGGAAATTATGGAATGAATTAGATAATTTTAGCTCTGAAATTAATAGCGTATTACCTGTTTTTAGATCTGAAATTGAAAAGGCTAGAGGAGATACTCAAAGATTTGATCAAAATCCCAATTATAGAGATCTCTATGATTTAACTGTAAAAATTGAAAGAGATATACCTTTAATCTCTGTAAAGGAATCTGCCAAAAAATTAAGACAAGCAATAAATGAAACTATAATGTTTGAAGACCATTGGATTAAACCTGAAAAATTAAATGTGGAAAGAGCAAATGGAATGACTATTTACTTCCCTGCTGAAGGCGTTGAATATGGATATAATAAACTTCAAATCCAAAATAACAAATGGTTTGATTTTATAAAAAACTATGAAAACCCAATACAGTCAAACTCAAGCTTTCAAAATGTAAATTCAACTAGCGTAGATACTGGAACTGGGCACAATGATAGTGTACTTGTTAACGGGACTTTCACAGGAAATTCATCAGTACTCAAGTTAAAAATGATTGATGACAAAGGCAAAGTAATCGAAACTATTGTTGAGACTCTTGGTAACGGAAAATTTGATAATCTATTAATTCAACCTAAAAAATCAGGAAATTATTCAATCGAATTAGCTCTTTATGGAGTTAATGGATATTTGCAAGATTACTATTACAAAGATAATTTGTTCGTAGATCTGAATTTGCCTGATTTAAATTTAGATACTCCAATGCTATTCAGTGAAATCTCCGAAGGAATTTTCTCAAACGTAAAAGGTGTTGACATATACGATAAATTTTTCATAAAGGGCGAGATAAGTAATCTAGGTACAGTGAGTGCAAATAATTTGGTAGTTAGAATAGATTATGATAATAAAGAAAAGATCATAAATCATACTGAATTAAAACCAAATGAGCCTATTAATTGGACCTTGGCTGATGATGAAATTTTTCAAAACGGTAAATATTCTAGAAATATTGTAATTAATGTTAGTGTGTCATCATCAGATTATTTTGAAATCGACTCTGAAAATAATATAACTAAATTCTCTTTACACGTTCATGAGAATTTACCAAAAACATATGACGTCGTTACAAAAAATTTAAATATTGTTGAACTGGAAAGTAGCGGAGGCGAATATTATTTCCCATGGCTTGAGACTGAAATAACAATTACGGATTCAACTGAGCAATCATGGGATCTACTAAATTTTAATTTTGATTTGCCAGACTCCTGGGAAATTGATAACACAAACTTACTACACTTGGAGAAAGAAAGTAAGGTCATTGTGAAAATTAAACCTCATATCAATGCAATCGAGGGTCAAACAAGATTACCGTTTGAAATTTTAGATAGTAACAACTTAACTTCAGGATATGGAAATGTAAGCATAACTATCCCACAGTACTATGGAGTTAGTATAGCAGCCCAGCAAATTGATTCAAACATTAAAATCCTAGTTACAAATACTGGAAACGGGAAAGATACCTTCAAATTAACAAAAGAACTTGAAGAAGGGTTAACTCTTTATTTAACAGAAACTTATTTTGAACTTGAATCCTACGAAACAAAAGAAATTAACACTCAAGGGCTTGAAACCAAATCAAATTCAGATTACGATGCTGTCTTTGAAGTGGAGAGTATTGGTAACGATAATATCAGTGCTGATCTTATCTTAAAAGTAAAAGGTAACTCTGATTCAAACTCAAATTCAAGTTTGAACGGAAACTTGTTTATTTTGACAGTTGGAGCTATAGTATTTAGCATGTTATTAACCAAAAAAAGAAAAGTATAAACAATGCAACATTTTTTAGACCTATATATGGATAGTAGTATATGAGAGCCAAAGGCATTGTTCTATTGTTGATTTTAAATCTCGTTTTGCCAATGAGCTCTATAGCTGAAGAAATGCCTAACTTTGAAGTTACTTTTTTTGACAAGAATGCAGACGGAATTGATGATCGAATGGACCATTTAATACCAAATGGTGAAGATGTAGCTGTTATTCTAATGTTTACTACTACTACCACTAGTAAACACATCGATGAGATAACTAATTTAGGACTAGAAGTAACTCATGTTTACAAATACATTGATGCAATAAGAATTGATTCAGTTCCTGCAGAAAAGGTAGATGAATTAACTTTGATCACAGACCTAAAATTAGTAGAATGGCAAGCTCCTGTTTACCCCATGCTAGACACAGCTGTCAAAGCCGTTAAAGTAAGAGAATCTTCTGAATATAATCCAGTTGTTTGGGATAAAGGACTTTATGGAGAAGGTATCAATGTTGCCGTTTTAGACACTGGTGTTGATAATGAGCATGAAACTTTCGGAGTTTATGGAGATCAAGGCGTAAGACGATTTATAGCTGGAATGAATTGTGATGGAGGTTGCCCTACTGATGAAAATGGAAATTACCAATTTACAACTGATGAAGGCAGTAGTGAAGATCCTGATGATTTTGATGGTCATGGTACACGTTGCATCAACTGTTCTCGGAATGGGAGGAGATGACGATGAAGACGGAGATGGAGAGGTAGATTACCTTGGCGTTGCACCTGCTGCACGTCTTATTGACATGCAAGTCATGGCAGACTGGGGTTCTGGATCTGCTGCAGATATTAACGAGGCCATTGAAGCATGCATCGAGAACGTTAATACTGATTGGGAAAATGACGGTGAAAAAAATAACGGAATTCACATTATGTCAATGTCTCTTGGTACAACAGGCGATAGTGATGGAACTGATTCCCAATCGCAATTAGTAAACCAAGCAAATGCTGCTGGTATCGCCGTAATAATTGCCATGGGAAATGACGGTGATGAAGAGGTACCATCGCCAGCTGCAGCTGATTGGAGTATTGCAGTAGGTGCTATGGACAACATGAATAACGTGAACAGAAATGATGATGATTTAGCAAGTTACAGTAATTACGGACCTAGGCAGAGTGACGGCGATAATGATAGATGGGACGAACTCAAACCTTCTGTTGTGGCTCCTGGAAGTGACATTCGAGCCGCTGCAGCACATTCTAATCTTTTTGGGGAAAGTAATGCACAGGGTTGGACTGCAAAAAGCGGAACTAGTATGGCCACACCAATCGTGGCTGGACTAGCTGCTTTACTTTTGGAAGCTGATAGCTCACTAAAACCTACTTCAACAACTAACGGTGTAAGAGATAGATTACAAGATTTCTCTGAAGCGTGGGATGGAGAACATGATGGAAGTCCATCTGAACCTAATGAGAGTGATAAGTACAATTATTATTACGGATATGGATACATCGATGGATATGAAATAGTCGATATCAATCAACCTGATGCTGTAGTTACTGAAATGACATCAACTCCTGAAACTCCCTTAGAAGGAGATACTGTAACTATAACTGTAGAAATTGAAAATCAAGGTAATGTGGATATAGAAAGTGCATCGATAAAATTGATAATAGATGGTGGTGAGACTCTAGATGAAGATTCACTTGACTCAATATCTACTGATTCAAGTACAACATGGACCTATGAATGGGATCCCGAGGAAGGAGAATATAATCTTGAGGTAGAAGTCTATGATGTTTCACCATCTGAAAGTGATACTAGCGCCAATAAACTTGAGAAAATTATAAGCGTTGGAGCTGCCCCCGCCGAAGGCGTTGATCTTACTATAACTGAGGTATGGACTGATAATCAAGATCCTGTTGATAATGAATACATAAATATTTATGCAAAAATAAAAAATCAAGGAACCGAACCATCTGAAAGTTTCGAGTTGAGATGGTACAATGCTACTGGAAAGTTTTCAACTATACAAGGTGGAGTAATAGAAGTTGAAGATGAAACAATTATTGAAAGCCAATGGATTGCTGAAGAAGGTCCAAATACATTAAGCGCTAGATTAGTTGGAATAACTCCCGAAGACCAAAATGACAACAATGATGAAAGAAGCTTTGATGTTAGCGTAGGGCCTGCACCAGATGAGCCCGACTTTTCCCCAGCAAATATTGAATTCATAGGTGATTTAAAAGAAGGTAATGAGATTACGATAAATTTTGATATTTTGAATTTAGGTAAAACAACTGGAAGTATTGATTACGAAATTATGATAGATGGAAGTACTGTAGATAATGGAAGAGAACAAGTTTCTTCCGAATCATCGAAAACCATCTCATATATCTGGACTGCTGAAGAGGGAACGAGCACTGTAACAATTGAATTGGAAAACGCAGACCCTGTAGAAACTACTGAAGAAAACAATGAAGTTACGAAAGAAATAGAAGTACAAGAACCAAGTGAAGATTTTGAACTGAAAAGTATATCATGGAGCGACCCTCTTTTCGTTGGTGAAGAAACTGTAATTACCGTGACTGTAGCAAACAATGGCGGAAAAGATGGAAATGCATTAATTTCAACGTATGCTGCAGACAATTTGCTTTACCAAGAAAGTATTGAAGTAATGTCGAACCAAGAAAATAGTATTTCATTTGCATGGACGCCTTATGAATCTGGAAGTATACAAATTACTTCTGAAATAGAGGACACTGAGGAATCCATAAGCAAATATGCATATGCTCAAGAGCCTGAAGAAGAAAATATCAACCCTGTGGCCTCAATAAGTACTACAATAAATGGAATCATGATAAATGAACAATTTATTAATTTAGAGGAAGGCGATCTTGTTTCATTTAGTAGTTCATCCTCATATGATACCGATGGAAATATTGTTACTTTCACATGGTCGATTAAAGAGGGTATTACTTCCAATGAAATTAATCAAGAAACTTTAGACTATATATTTGAAAAAGATGGGAATTATGAAGTAGCGCTTACAGTTATTGATAATGATGGAGGTAGTAGCAAAAGTGAGACTTTGTTCATATTCGTCACAGCTAAAACTAACACTGGAGGAGGCGGAAGTGATGATGAAGGAAGTAATACTCTTCTAATTGGAGGTAGCATAGCTGGAATATTGGCATTAGGTGCAGTCGTTGGACTAAAATACTTCAGAAACGAAGATGAAGAAGAAGACTTCTTTGACTTTGATGATGTGGGGCCTACAACCTTGACATGTCCAAGCTGTTCTGGTCAAATTACAATAACTACTGATCAAAGGCCAATACAAGTTGGTTGTCCAATGTGTCAAAGCCAATTTATTATTAGAGAATAAGCTAGACTTCTATTCCAACTGCGTCGCTTATTGATTTAAAACCTTCACTTTCAACACGCTTTTTCAATCCCTTAACAATACTTTTTGCTATTGCTGGACCTTCAAAAACCAATCCAGTATAAATCTGTAAAATGGAAGCTCCTGCCGTTATTTTTTCCCATGCATCTTCTGCAGTAAGAATACCTCCAACACCAATTATTGGGATTTTACCTTTTGTAATCTTGTAAATCTTACGTATCATCTCTGTACTTTTATCTTTGAGCGGAGCTCCGCTAAGGCCTCCAGCTTCTTTGTAAATCTTTTCGGAGGAGGTATTAGTTGCTTGAGGCCTATCTACCGTTGTGTTAGTTGCCACGATTCCCGAAAGTTTATACTTTCTTACTAATTTCACTATATCTTCTAAAAAACCATCATTTAATTCTGGTGCTATTTTTACTAAAAGGGGCTTTTCTGCAGCTTCTTTTTGCACTGAAATCTCTTTATTTATCTCACAACATTTCTTTATTATAGAATCCAAATTTTTAGATTCTTGAAGATCTCTAAGACCTGGAGTATTTGGTGAACTTACATTTACAACAAAGAAATCTGCATGATTCCATAGAATCTTAATTGAACCTGAATAATCTAAAGGTGCCTCATCCTTTGAGGTAACCTTCGATTTCCCTAGATTAATTCCCACGGGTGAATCTGGCCAAAGACCTTTATCTTTCCAGAATTGTAATTGCTCTTTAAGTGCGTGTGCTCCAATATTATTGAAACCCATTCTATTGATCAAAGCCTTATCTTTACTTACACGAAACATCCTAGGCTTTGGATTACCTGGTTGTTCATGGAGAGTCACCCCTCCAATTTCACAAAATCCATAACCTATCGATTGCCATGAAGGAACTGCAGCCCCATTCTTGTCCATACCTGCCGCGACCCCTACAGGATTTGGGAAATCAAGACCAAATACATTTACTGGAAGCTCAGGTGAACGATAAAGTGCCCCGAGCATGGAAAGAGAAAACCTAGTGCGAGACATCCTAGACAGTACCGATAAAACTCGTGAATGTGCTCTTTCAGAATCTTGCAAAAAAACTGCCGGCCTCAGAAGGATTCTGTATAGAAGACTCATCTAAAAAGTAAGTCGATAACTGGTTAGATATAAGGTTAATGGAACTATCATTCCAGTTCTTCCTCCTGTTTAACTATAGTTGTTACAACCCCTATTATTCCCAATAGCAATAATACTAAACCCGAAAATAATAATATAATTGGAGAATCAGCCCAATAAAACCAAGATAAGATTAAAACTAAGCCAACCTTAAAACTTAAGGCTGAAGACAGCTTACGAATCAAAAGGGCCATAATATGCCAGTATAGTTGGCCTTAAAACCAGACCTCCATACTTCTCTAATATGAGTATTAGTTTAACTGTGGTAATTCCTACTTTGAACGAAGGTGAGTCAATAGGACCTACTATAGATCAAATTCCTAGAAATTTACCATGGCTAGATGTCAAAGTTTTAATCGTTGACGGAAACTCTACAGATAATACTGCAGAAGAAGCTCAGAAAAGAGGAGCCATAGTTCATAACGAACCACGGAAAGGATATGGAAGAGCATACAAAACTGGATTTAGTTTAATTGATACAGACTATATTGCCACTATTGATGGTGATACTACTTATCCTGCTGATAAAATCCCTCATGTGTTAGCATTTCTAATCAACAATAATTTAGACTTTGTGACATGTAATAGGCTAGACAGAATGGATTCTGATGCAATGTCTGTAACTCATAAAATTGGTAACTGGGGACTCACATTTGGAACTAATCTTTTTCATGGCATTAACATAAAAGACTCACAAAGTGGAATGTGGGTTTTCAAGAAAGAAGTCATATCAAAAGTCAATTTGACAAGTGATGGGATGCCCCTTTCAGAGGAATTTAAGATTGAAGCTTTCAAAAGAGGCTTGAGGGCTGTAGAAATTCCAGTACCTTTCCACGCACGTGTTGGGGAAGTCAAACTAAATACATGGGAAGATGGAATTTGGAATCTCTGGTTCTTAGTTACTAAAATGAGAGATTTTTGATAATATAATTAAGACTAATCTGAACAAGTACCATCTGAACTAGTGTTACAGATGTGGAACCATTTCCAGCTACTTTGACCCTGCTTAGCAGAGGTATCTGAACCTAAATCATTGGTAAACTCTATGTTTATTGCATAATCTCCACTATTTTGATAAAATTCAGAAGTATCAAAAATAAATGGATTAAAGTTTTCACCTGATTCTGAAGTCCCGTCCTCATAGACTATAGACATTTGATCTTCAAAATATGAAAATTGAATGGTTTCTACTATTTCAGGTTCCCGTTCATTATCTGAATCCCAGTAATCCTCATCTTCACCTTCTTCAAATAATTCTTCTGAAAAATATATTGTAATGGTACCTGTAACTGAAGGAATAATAATTATAGGAGTATCTAAATTTGAGTCAGGGTTTTCTATAACTTCACTGGAGAAATGCATGTTAGTAATAACGCCATCATCTCGATCAAGAGGCTTGCTACCATCAAACTCAACTAAATCTGCAACTGCACTTTCTGAAAATTTATTAAGTATGACTGAATCAATTGCTTTTTGGCTTCCTAATTCTACTTCTAAATTATATTTACCATTCATTTTAAATAAATCTGAATAAGCAATAGATACTGAACCTCTACCTTCGTCATTTAAACTAAAAGAACCGGAAAATGCAGATATTGAACCTCCCGAATAATCTACTGAATTAGGAATATTAGTTATAGTATAATCACCCTCTTTCGCCAAACTACCAAACGCTGGAGATGTTGCTAATATGTTAAATGTAAAGGTATTATCGCTTGCATCTTTGCCTTCATTGACATCAATTAGAACTGAAATACTACCTGCTCCACTGTAAAATCCAAAATTTGTAAATATAGTTGATGACAAAATAATAAGCAAGGCAATACCAACGGCGCCAGCAATTTTCATCTTTGTAGCCAATTCCATATCTAGTAATGATGAGGATTCAGAATCGTCATAATCATCATCCCAGTCTTCACCATCATCCCAATCCTCTTCAGATTGCATAACAACCACTCTGAAACTTACTTCTTAAAGCCTTTCCATAAAAAAAAGAAACTTAGTTCACTAAATCAGGGACGATTTCATTCTTACCTGTCATTAAACTTAGGACGTCGTGTTTCAAGACACCTTTAGCAATCAAAGCTAAAACTTTATTTTTAATTTTTGAAGCCGGCATTGAACCAACAAACATGTGTGTGAAGAATTCTTTTGTTTCCTCATCTAATGCTGCATATTTGATTAGACTGTTTGGCATTACCATCAGTAAGTGCCAACCGACTTTTAACCACTCTAAATCATCTCCCCACTTTGAACTCCAGGCTCTATGATAATGCATCATATCCTGTTTCTGAAAGCTGCTTTCTGAAAATAAAACGTCTAGCGATTCTGCTGCTAATCTGCCTGAATCTAAAGCATAGTAAAGACCTTCACCAGATAATGGAGAAACAAAGCCTCCTGCATCTCCTACAACCATCATTCTATCACCAACAGTACAGCCCATTCCCATACCTACAGGTATGTTTGCACCTGAAATCATTTTTCTATCAACTTCAATGTGTTTAGGGAACCAACCTTGTTCCTTTAGAGTTTCAACGTAGTCAAGTAAATATTTCCTTTCACTCCAGCCTTTCTTTTCCTTCTTCAATTTCTTGATTATATTTCTTGGACAACCTATACCTACATTAAGGACTGTATCTTTTGAGAATGACCAACCATATCCATCTAATCCATCGTACTTGATGTGAGCCATAGATATTCTTTCCTCGCCATAAACTTCATCCATGAATTCTCTTCCAACATCCACTTCAAAATAGAGAGCCATAGCAATGTCTTCATCTCGCCAATTCATAGGCATGTTTTCTATTTCCCTTATCCTTTTAGAAACTAAATCGTATGAGCCACCAGCTCCAATTATAACCTCACCGCTAAGCTCTTCGCCATTGCGCAACTTGACTAAGACTTTATCATCTAGAACTTCGAAATCTTTAACTGCAACTCCTTCAATTAGAGTAGCACCTTCAGCCACTGCGTATTCTACCAATTTATTATCAAACTGAAGCCTACGAATATTATAGAAAAAAGGTTTCTCACTAACATAGTCAACGGGTAAAAATTCAGGACCATAAACAATGCCTCTCTGACATTTTGACTCCAAAAAGTCATCCCAGTTATTGATAATGTGATCAAATTCTTCGATGTGAACACAAAGACCACCACCACATGCTTTCTCTCTAGGAAATTTTGCACGGTCTACAAATGCTACACTTTTACCTTGTTTAGCTAAATAATATGCTGCTGTAGCGCCCGAAGGTCCTGCACCTGCTACCACAACATCGTAATGTTTCAAACTTGGCCTTGCTTCCTGAAACGAGTTACATACCCTGTAATTCTATTTCTCATAGTTAAACTTTCTACGTCGGTCAATTCTTCAACAATCGATTTATTATGATCAAAATCTTCATTAAATCTGTCTGAATAATTTCTTACTAATTCAATAGCAACACGTTTGATGTAAGTCGGTCTTACTCTACCCATATAGTTCGCTTTAATTTTAGGGCCTATTTATAATCTATTATTATTCAAGATTCTACAAAAGCGACACAAACCAATTATATCAATGCTCTATGGAAGGTTGTGCTAAACGAAGCTTCAAGACTACCGGGATTGACGGTTTATACTCGTAAAGGAATGCGCTTAGGTGTAGTTCACGATGTACTTTTAGACACTACTCAAAGAATTGTTTCGGCATTACTTGTTACTGGAACAACTCCAGATCTAGTAAAAGATGGAGCAAACATAATCATCCCGTACAGATGGGTACAAGACTTAGATGATGTTGTAATTTTAAGATATTTTCCAGATAAAATTGACTTCACCGAGAACTCTGAAAAAAATGAATTTGAGTTTGAAGATGATGATGGTTTTTATGATGACTAAAAAGGCAACAATTTTTTATGTACCTTAATTAAATCAAATTAGTAGAGCCCCGTAGTGTAGTGGTCCATCATTTGAGACTCTGGATCTTGAGACCCAGGTTCGAATCCTGGCGGGGCTACCACTAATTACACCCCTGAAATACAGTATTTGTGGATATTTGGACAATTGTATTTACTATACTCCTTTTAATTGCATTATCTTGTGGTTGGCTAGTATGGGTATCTAGATTTGTGTGGGAAAGTAAAGAATTAGCTGTAAAATATGCTGCAGTAGCTGGCGCTGCAACTCTGGGCGTTATGATTATAGGAATGGAAAAATTATGAAGAATGACTTACTTGGATTCAAGCCAAATCAAATTGAAAATGACGAGATAAGGTACATTTATGAAAATAAGAAAGTAGTTATTATTTATCCAAAGAAATTTGGAAAGATTGAAACATGGGTAAGGAATCGAATAGGCGGTCCTAAAGAAATGCGAAGACCCTTAGATAAATTTACAACATTTATTTGGGAAAAATGTGATGGAGACCATAGTCTTGCTGAAATTATTTCTGATTTTGATAATCAATTTGGTGAGGAAGTGGCACCTGCAGATCAAAGAGTTCAGAAATTCATAAAACAACTCCTAGAGTTAAATTTAATTACTTTAAAGCCATAACATTATTATTATATTAAGGCTTACAAGACCCAATATAGTAATGTCTGAAATAAAATTCGACTGGAAATCTGGAATAGACGAAGTTTGTTCTAAGCTAAAGGACAAAAAATTAATAGGTATTCAGCTTCCAGACGGACTTAAAGTAAAATCTCATACAATTACTAAAAGAATTAAAGAGTTAACTGGTGCAAATGTCATTTTATGGGGTGAACCAACTTATGGTGCATGTGATTTGGCGGATAGGCCTTTAGAAGAAGTCGGAGCTGATGCACTTATCCATTTGGGACATATGCCTATGNCCATATCATTCTGAATTTTATGCAATACCTACCTATTTTGTACCTGTAAAACACACCGGNTAAACTTAACCTAAGTCAAGACAGTTTAAAAGAAATACAAAAAATGTTACCAAATAAAATTGGAATCGTAACCACTGCACAACATTTACATATGATAGATGAAGCTACTGAAAAACTAGAAGAAATTGGCTTTGACGCCAGCATTACTAAGGGAGGTCCCAGACTAGCTGCGGCCGGTCAATTATTAGGATGTAATTCATCATCTGCAAGAAGATTAAAGGTCGATGGGTACTTGTACATAGGTACTGGATTATTCCATCCATTAACGGTTGCTTTGTCTACTGGGAAAAGAGTCGCATGTGTTGATCCACACAATGCAAAAGTTAGTGAAGCAGNATCCTAGGCCTTTCCTAAAGCAAAGGTACGCCGCTATTTCTGTTGCAAAAGATGCAAAAAGATGGGCTGTACTTTTTTCAAATCAAATAGGTCAGAAGAGAATTGAACTTGCTGAAAGAATGTCTAAAGCTTTAGAAGATGCAGGTAAAGAAGTTATAATGATTGGAAGTATACATCAATCTCATGACCAATTACTAGGGATGGGGATTGATGCGGCTGTAATCACAGCTTGTCCAAGGCTAGCAATTGAAGACGGCCCTACGTGGCCCATGCCCCTACTTACTGTTCCTGAAACTCAAATTGTACTTGGTAGAATAAAACCAGACCCTTATCCATTTGATGAATTTGCATAAGGATTAATCTCTTAAACTTGCTCGGCCTAAATGGTTAACGTGGCTAACTTAGAAACTGAAAATGTCATTGTCGCATCACACTTAGGAAAAGATGTTGAATTAATTAAATTGGCTACAGAATTACCTAATGCAAGATACTCTAGCTCAGGTAACCCTTCGGTGATTATAGAACTGGACCGAACAAATCCAAAATTCATAGGACACAAGCGATTGAAAGCTGCAGGAGTCTTATTTGGTAATGGAAAAGTATTGGTCACAGGTATAGCTTCGTTACATGAAGGAAAGGAAATAATTGCTAAATTGAAAAACTTAGTTAGAGACATAGATCCTAAAATAAGTACAAAGAGAGCTACTAAAATTGAAAATATGGTTACCAAGATGAATTTTGGTAAAAGATTAGATTTACAATTAATTTCAAACGCAATTCCTGGTTCTGAATATGATCCAATGAGATTTCAAGGCTTAATTATACGTGTCGATAAACCATTAGCTAGTTTTATTCTTTTTGAATCTGGAATTGCGATTATAACTGACGTAGTAAGTGAAGCAAAAGCAAAAAAAGCATTTAAAGAATTAAGATCTCTTGTTGAAACTAGTATCTTATCGTGAGCAAAAAAAACCTTACTAAGATTGGTACAGCCCTAGAAAATTCCGTGAAAGAGTATAGCGAGAAAGATATTACTATCTCTTTCTCAGGAGGAATTGATTCTACTCTTGTTGCATTTTTAGCAAATAAATACTCAAATCTTGAATTAATTGCCGTGGGTGTAAAAGATTCACATGATTTGGAAGCTGCTAAATCGGCTGCAAAACTTATTAATTTAGATTTAACCATTAAAGAAATGACTGAATCGGATATAATCTCTGAAGCCTTAATTTTGCAAAAGAAACTAAAACTAACACAATTTGAGGTAGGATTTATGCTACCCTTCTGGATTGCTGCTAAAAATGCCAAACATTCAATACTAATGTGTGGGCAGGGTGCTGATGAAGTATTTGGAGGCTATGCACGTTTTAGAGAAGCTAAAAATCATCCCGATTTAAATAAAGAAACAAAGAATTTACTAGAAATAATCCCAAAAAGGGAAAGTAAAATTGCAGAAATATTTGGACTTGAATTATCATGCCCTTATTTATCAAAAGAAGTAATAGAAACATCTAAAGTTTACACTCAAGGGCAACATATCGGGCTTAAAGGTAAAGAGAAATTAAGAGAGGCTGCAATAGATTTAGGCCTTCCCGCTGAAATAGCTAATAGGAAAAAGAAGGCTGCACAATACGGAAGTGGAATTCAGAAGGTTTTGAAAAAAAATATAAAATGTGAAATTAATTTTGAAATCCCTTTTGAATCAAATAAGATTGCCACATCAATAAAGAAAGCTACTGACCCCGAAAACGATGGTTGGGTTGAAAGTATTGTTGAAGAAAATATTATGAAGGCAAAAGTCAAGGCTACGAATATGGGCAGTCTAAGAGAGGCTGCAGAGGATTTTATGGCTTGTATTTCTGTAGCTGAAAATATTTTAAAAAAGTAATAAAAGGCAACTCTATTACTGATAAATGAATCAAACATTCACTCAAATGCTTGAAAAAGTGGAAGATTTCCATAATAAACATAATTTTGCAAGCAAAGAAAATAACGGGCACGATATGTCTTATCGCATCCTTCTAACAATGGAAGAGCTGGGTGAACTAGCCGAATGTTTTACAAAAGGGAAATCTAAAGAGGAAAAGGCTGAAGAATTGGCTGATATTTTAATTCTAGTTTTGGGGCATTCTATAGCAATGGACGTCAATCTTGAAGAAGCTTTCAATAAAAAAATGGAGATTATTATGAAAAGGCCTGCAATCAAAGGAGATTTTGGTATAAGAGTAACTGATTATAAGAAATAAATTCGGCAAATCCCTAAATATTGCTTCCTTTAATGAAGAATGTGTCATTACCAAAAGATAATAAAGATTCAATACCAGAACCAACAAAAGGTTTGGAAGGAATTGTAGCTGCAGATACTACCCTGAGCTCTGTAAATGGTGAAAAAGGGATTTTAAGATACTGTGGATACAATATCGATGATTTATCACTAAATACTACGTTTGAAGAAATTATTTGCTTACTATACGATATAAAATTACCAAATCAAGAACGCCTGAAGGACATGACTTTGAGAATTGGAAAAGCAAGAGTATTACCTAATGAAATTAAGAAAATGATTATTGAACTGGAAGGCAAAACCTCTCCGATGAGTACACTACGAACTGTTGTTTCTGCACTAGGGCATTATGAAAAGAATGTTCCACTTAATGATTTACCGCCTAAAGCATTGAGATTAGTTGGACAAATCGCTACAGCCGTAGCTATGATTGATAGATTAAGGAATAAATTACCAATTATCGACGCAGATCCTGAAAAAGGACACGCTGAAGACTTTCTTAAAATGTTAACAGGCAATGAGCCTTCTAAGACTGAAATTCAAGCCTTAGACTTATACCTTATATTACTCGCAGATCATGGCTTTAATGCATCTACTTTTTCTGCAAGAGTTACTGCAGGTACACTTGCAAATTTACACTCTGCGATCACTTCAGCAGTTGGCACTCTAAGTGGACCTTTACATGGTGGTGCAAACGAAAAAGCTATGGAAATGATTATTGAAGTCGGTAGTGTAGATAATGCTTCCAAGTATATTGAAAATGCATTGAGTACAAAACAGAAAATTATGGGTTTTGGACACCGAGTTTACAAAGTTGACGATGCAAGAAAAACTCATTTGAAATCAATGGCTCGAAAATTATGGGAAGAGCGAGGCGATATGGAATTGTTTAACGTTTCTGAAGAAATTGAAAAACAAGTTAAGGATAGAAAAAATATAATAACTAATGTTGACTTTTATTCTGCANNCCTTTACTATACGGATTAAATATTCCTACTGATTTATTTACTCCTCTTTTTGCAATGTCTCGTGTTGCAGGCTGGACTGCGCATGTCCTAGAACAGTACCGAAATAATCGCCTAATACGTCCACGTGCAAGATACGTTGGCCCAATAGACCGAACCTTTAAACCAATTGAACAAAGATAAATATTAAAAGTATATACTTTAAGATGTACTGATGACTTCTATTAGCGAAGCTAGAAACGCACTCAAAAATGGAAGTATTATCATTTATCCTACAGATACAGTTTGGGGGATAGGATGTGATCCTTTTAATCAGAAATCCGTAGATGATTTATTCAAATTAAAGGCTAAAAAAGAGGATGGACTAAGTATACTGGTAAATGATAAAAAAATGATTTACGAATATTGCTTAGTAAAAAGAGAACACATCAAAAGAATCGAAAGATTACTCCCAGGACCTGTAACTCTGATTTTAGAATCTAAAGTAGCATTTGCAAAAGGTGTTACAAAAAATGGAAATATTGCTATAAGAATTCCGAATAATAAGACATCTATATCTCTTGTCAACGAAAACCCCATAATTACTACCAGTGCAAATATGCATGGTGAAAAAATTGCCGAAAATATTGACGATGCAAACAAAGTATTCGGAAATTCTTGCATTTACTTAGATGGTGAGAAGCCAACAGGTATTGAATCTACAATTATAGATTTAACAAATAATACACCTAAAATTATCCGCATCGGTGCTTTATACGGTGGCACATTAGAGGATATACTTGGACATTGAAGAACTAGAAAAATGGAAAGAAGCTGGAAAACTAGCTCATGATGCTTTGTACTTTGGGAAAGGACTGATTAAAGAAAATCAATCTATGCTAGATGTGACTGAAGAAATAGAGCAATATGTCTCAGATAATGGTGGTAAATTAGCATTTCCTACAAATCTTGCAATAAATAATGTTGGAGCTCATTGGACTCCTTCTAGTAAGACAACCGATAAATTCAAAAAAGGAGATTTAGTAAAATTAGATGTAGGCGTTCACATTGATGGATACATTGGAGATAATGCATTAACTATAGAAATTGAAACAAATAAATATGCTAAATTAATTGACGCTTCGAGAGAGGCTCTAAATGCCGCGATAGAAGTAGCTGGGCCGGGAATTAACGTCGGAATGATAGGGTATGCGGTACAAACAACGATAGAGAATCGTGGTTACAAACCCATCGCAAACTTAACGGGGCATGGAATTAAGAGGTATAATCTTCACAGCGGAATATCCGTTCCAAATGTAAAAGAGAATGGAGGAACTATGTTAAAATCGGGAGATATAATTGCGATTGAACCCTTTGTGACTGATGGTGCTGGCCGTGTTGGAGGAAAACGAAACTCAAATATTTATCACATGAGGCAAATTAGAAATATCAAAGATGAAAAAGCTGCCAAAATGATAGATGAAATACAACACAGATACAAGGGACTACCCTTCGCAGAAAGGTGGTTACATCGAATACAAGAAAATGATGCAACTAATAGTTTGACTAAATTAATGCGAGCCGGTATTGTTTCATACTATCCAGTTTTGGATGAACTGGGAAAGGGAATGGTTGCTCAATCTGAACATACGGTCTTGATAACTAATTCAGGCTCTGAGGTTCTAACAACTTGAACGATTCTGAAGCATTTAGTCGGTTCAAGGGCGTCATGAAATCGCCAATGCTACAGCTAAATGTCTTGGCTGCAATTACTGGTGCAAGCGCTGCAATTTTAACTTGGATATTTATATCCATGACGGGACTTATGCAAAGCTTATTTTACGGAGATTCGCTCGTTCAAAATGACATTCTCGGTTCGGATAAGCCTTGGCTTATTATTTTTATTCCTGCACTAGGAGGGCTGATTGCGGGATTGATTATTGAATACTGGTCAAAAGAAGCAAAAGGGGTAGGTGTACCTCTAGTCATGGAATCCGTCGCCTTCAAGCAAGCAAGATTGAGTGCAAAGCAGGGTTTGGCGAAATGCGTTGCTGCAATTACAAGTGTAGGTACTGGAATGTCATTAGGCCGTGTAGGTCCAATGGTAGTTGTGTCATCAACTCTTGCTTCAGAAATAGGACAGCGAACAGGGAAAACTGTCGATGAAACAAGAACAATAGTAGGCTGTGGAGCTGCAGCTGCAATTACAACTGCATTCAACGCACCTCTCGGTGGAGTTTTATTTGCAATAGAATTAATTTTAGCTGAACTAAAAACTAAGTCGTTCATACCGATAGTAGTAGCTGCAGTAATTGCAACAACTGTCGGCAGAAGTCTGACTGGTGATGTAGCTGCATTTGATAGTATCCCACAATACAAGTTAGGATCAGCTATTGAATATCCATTTTACATAATTCTTGGAATATTAACAGGATTAGCTGCATCAATCTTCATTAAATCCTTAAACTTTGTTGAAATTGAATTTGAAAGGTTAAAGATAATACCTATTCCTCTTAAAACGTGCCTTGGAGGGCTTTTTGTAGGTATTATTGCGCTTTCATTCCCTCACAGTGGGATCCCCGGGTACCGAGCTCGAATTCGCCCTATAGTGAGTC
>MIZB01000297.1_pt1 | contig 37219 bp, 24 predicted proteins | sample 888171 | NCBI WGS metagenome assembly MIZB01 (sample SAMN05440186, study PRJNA335308) | marine metagenome | isolation source: marine water
GAATACTCAAGCTTGCATGCCTGCAGGTCGACTCTAGAGGATCCCACAGGCATCTGTTGCGATACATACATCTACTATTGAGATTAGTCCGTCACAGTATCCGTCTCCATCAGTATCTGGATTTAATGAATCTGTAACTGGGTCCGAGTTTTTCTCTTGAACATCTGGTAAGCCATCTCCATCATCATCTGGATCTGCATTGTTACCAATTCCATCTCCATCTGTATCTAACCATTCGGTAGAATCGCCTGGGAAAGCATCAACTGCAACACAGATGCTTGCAACTGTGATATTGGTATCACAATAACCATCGCCATCTGGATCAGCATCAAATGTAGATAGATTAATCGTAGTCGAATAAACATATCCATTAGATACTGCTTTTACTAAATACTCAGTATTAGGAATTAAATCATTTGGAGTTCCACTTATCGTACATGTACCTTGAGCCATTGATAAGCCGTTAGGTAAATCTGGATCGATAGTACAGACCGCTCCTGTGACATACTTTGTACCGCTCTTAGTTGCATACTTGAGGGCATTATTTTGACCATCAAAATAAGAAATATGTACATTATTATTCGAATCTACTCCTATTGANNATTATGTTGGCCAACATAATCATTGGTATCTACAGAGGCNTGTAGACCAATAGCCAAGGGCGTTTGTTGNCATAATTGAGTTTAGTACCTGCTATACCTTTTNANGGNTAGGAAATGTGTACTCCATCATCTGAATCGATAACAAGTGATGTTTGCTTCGTCGGAACNATCAGTGTCAACAGNAAGTGATAGTCCAAGAACCACTAATATCTGTAGCATACTTGAGGAGGGCACTATCGCCGTTACCGGATTGTCCATAGGAAATATGTACGTTATTACCAGAATCAACTCCGATTGAACTAAAAGTGCCTACGTATCCATCGGCATCAAGTGTAGTGTTAACCCACTCGCCGCTAACATCAGTCGCATACTTGAGGTCTTTATTAGTATGATCAAAGTAAGAAATGTGTAGTTTATCATTCGAATCAATGGCAATTGAAGATTCCAAGTAATTATTTAGAGAATCAATACTGGTGTGGACCCATGAACCACTGGCATCAGTCGCATGCATAAGTTCACCATTAACGTAAGAAATGTGTACATTATTAGCAGAATCAATGGCAATTGAAGGGAAAGCTCCTGTTGAAGGACTAATGGTAGTGTTAGTCCAAACGCCACTGGCATCTGTTGCATACTTGAGGTAATTACCATTTTCATCATGGTAAGAAATGTGTACTTTATTATTAGAATCGACTGCGATCGAAGTGTAAGTGCCTACTCTACCAGATGCGTCAACAGGAGTGGTAACCCAAGAACCACTGGCGTCTGTCGCATACATGAGCTTCTTGTCATCATCACTTTCATCCGTGTAAGAAATGTGTACCTTATCGTTAGAATCAACAGCAATTGAAGTGTATCTACCGTAAAGCCCATCGATATTGTCAAGTGTAATGTTAGACCAATCGCCTGTGTTACCCTCGTCATAATAATGGAATGTTATGTCTGTCATAGGCCCACCTATTGCGAGGTCCGCACTGTCTACACTTGGGAATAAATCACTACAAGGTGAAAAGCTAGATTGTAGATAATCAAACGTTCCATCTGCATTCAAATCTGCAGGAGTAGTGTAACCATCACTTCCGACTACTTTCCCATCTTCATCAAAGCCTGTACCATCTAATTGGCCGTCTCCGTCAGCATCAGTAAAACCAGCTTCTAGAATATCACTACAGCCGTCACCATCTGCGTCATCATCAAGATTATTTGGTATTCCATCGTCGTCGATATCATATAACTCTCTACAGACCTTTCCGCCATTAGACAAGTCATCTACGATAACAAACTGCCCTATGTCTGCACCGCCGCTTACCTCCTTAAGTAAAACCTTAGAACCAACAACTTTAAGTCCTGAAGAAATATTAAAGTCTGCAAAATCAATTAAATGATACATAAAGGCAGCACTACTAGAACCTGTACTAAGGCCGTCAAAGGTGATATAGTCATTCATCAATCCAGAAGACTTATCTATTCTCACTAAATTATCAACTACATCTGTGTAAGTCCCATCTGATAATCTTAACTGCACTTCGTACTCATCAACGTTCCAAAAAGTGGTGATGATTGCATCAGTACCTGGCCGATCATACCACTCTGAGGAAAAATTACCGTAAACTGTGGTTTCAACAGCATTTACGACTGAAACAGGATTATCTTCGTTGAAAATTCCGAGCAAATACCCGCTATTCTCCCAATGGCTACTTTCTGAAGAGGCATCACTCCAACCTTCCACTTGCTGTAAGTCTGTATCTAGGAAATAATCGTCAGATTCTGGCTCACTGCAAACAAGACCGACTTCATCAACATCTAGAATACCGTCATTATCATCGTCAAGATCAATATCGTCCCTGACGCCGTCTCCATCAGAATCTGGAAATAGACTTAAAACTTGCAGTTTGAAATCAAAAGTATATTTTAGAGGAGGCGTTCCGAACGTTATGTTCGTAGGATCGTAAACTCGAATCTCTGTACCATTATAGTAATCATTATCTGTACTTGTAGAACACATCTCTCTCTGTCCTGTGTAAATTTTGTTGTTAAGCACAAAAAGATTGTTGTTATCTATCATTAGCTGACATCTTTCATTTGAATAACTCAAGTCCACCGGATAAGTCCCTGAACCGTTTGGTATTCCATCTGTTCGCCACAATACGCTGTAAGTATCACCACGAGCTTCAAGATATTCTTTAGCCCTGAAAAAGAGTGTATCGCCTACAACACTCCAAAGTTGATTCGAAGTTTCAATGAACTGACTACTACTGCCGTCTGTAGCAATACAGCTTGCAACGACTACAGTTCCATTGGCAGTCCCATCTGTCTTCCAGAGGGCGTCACTTGGACAATTGTATTCATTAGGTGCGGGAATGTCGGCTGCAAAGTAAGCTTCACCGTTAAAAGTTATACTTCCTTGAAAGATACCAGGATCAATACCGGTTCCAAAGTCAACAATTAAAGACGTACCATCTGGAGTTCCATCGGTAACATACAAGTCAAGATTACTAGATCCATCTTGCTGGGCAAAGAAAATAACTGAATCGCCTGCTTTGGTAAAGCCCGGAGAATGTGTACCTGAAACTCCATTATTTTGACCAGAATAAACATCCATAAGCATCTGAGGATTAGTCGATGATACTGGGGCCGTTGTATCGTATACCCAAGGTTCATAACCATCTCCAGCCGCATTTCCAACAGGATCTGCTGCAAAGTAAATTAAATCTCCATCTCCAAATAAGCGAGAAACCATCGATTCGCCATTATTTGAAACGTTATCATTTAAGTTAACAACCATTTCAGTACCGCTTTCAGTACCGTCAGTTACCCACAATTCACGGCCATATTCGTCACGGTCCCCAGCTGAAAAGTAGAGTTTGTCATTAATTTCAACAAGAGGGCCCATTACGCCACCATTGTTTTCATGAATATCAGTTAGTTGAACTGTGCCTTCCTCAGTTCCGTCTGTTTTGAATATCTCTTTTTTATTGGAATCTGGTGAATAAGTTATGAAATATAATTCATCATTAAATACAGTAAGACTTTCAACATACGAATCTCCTGTACCCTCCTTCAAATCTTTAACCAAAACGGTACCTTCTGCTGTGCCATCACTTTTCCACAACTCGTGGCCCGCGGTATCATTTCTTCCCTGAAAATACACATTATCATTAAAAACAATAGGCTTAGAAGCTAGATTGCTCCTATATCCTGAACTAGTGCCTGGATAAATATCCTTAACCATGTAGGTTTCATCTTCGGTACCATCGGTTCTCCACAATTCAAATCCATTGGTTTCGTCGTAAGCTCCGAAATAAGCAATGCCATTCATAACTACAGGAAATGATGGAGCCAGCGAGCCATCGGCTCCTACCCATATATCTTTCAGAAGACTGGTCGAGCCGTCTCCATTGTAAAAGTAAGTATCTCCATCAGGATCATTAGCTGTCAGAGTAACCTTGTAGTCAGTCCAATTAATTGTTTCAGTTGGAGTTCCAGTAATTTCTCCGGTCTTTGAATTTAAGCTCAAACCATCTGGTAAACTAGGTGAAATTGACCAATGAGTGCCTTCTAAGAAACTAATATTGGCCGGATCTAATGCCCACAATTCGTAGCCGCCGGTACCTGCACCACAAGCGCTTGTTTTGAAAAATATGGTGTTGCCAACAGTAGTGATATGCTGAGCCTGGTACCCACTGCTTCCTGGGCAAATATCCTGGACGATTGTCGTACCTGAGGTCGTTCCATCACTCTTCCACAATTCATTGCCGTAGGTTCCATCATCGGCTGAGAAATAAAGAGTGTTTCCAAGGGCTGTGAGGTGAATTGGGCGACTTCCAACATTTCCTGGGTAAATCTCCTTGACTAGGACTGTGCCCGAGTCTGTTCCATCACTCTTCCATAATTCGATATTATTGGCTGTTAGATGTTTAGCTGAAAAAAAGAGGGTGTTGCCAACGACCGTGAGTTGTTCAGGATTGCTGTCTGCACTGCCATTGTAGATATCCTTGACCATCACCGTGCCTGAGGCAGTTCCATCACTCTTCCATAATTCTGTTCCGTTGTTGCCAGAGCTTGAGGTTCCGTCGTCAGCTCGGAAATAAAGATTGTTTCCAAAGGCTGTGAGGTAATCTGGGTAACTTTGTGCCCCTACACCATTTATATCTTTGACCATCATGGTGCCTGATTCTGTTCCATTGCTCTTCCACAATTCTCGTCCGTTTCCGTCGACGTGAGCTGTGAAAAAGAGAGTATTATCAACGACAATTAATTGTTGAGGAGAAGAATGGCCTCCTACATGTATATCCTTAACCATCACCGTACCGGCGTCAGTTCCGTCGCTCTTCCACAATTCCTCGCCGTTTCCCCCACCTGAGCCGATTCCGTCACTGGCTGAGAAGTAAAGTTCATTGTTGAAGACTGTTAGATATGTGGGAAGACTGTTGCCACTTCCGCTGTTTATGTCCTTGACCATCACAGTGCCAGCTTCTGTTCCGTCTGACTTCCACAATTCTCGTCCGTTAGTTCCGTCATCGGCTGTAAAATAGAGTGTGTTACCAACAGCTATTAGGCCTTCAGGAGAACTGCTATCACTTCCGCTGTTGATATCCTTGACCAGCACCGTGCCTGAGGCCGTTCCATCGCTTTTCCATAATTCCTCATTGTCAGTATTATCGCCAAGGAATGCAGAAAAGAACAACATGTTGCCCACAGCAGTCAAATCGTGAGGGTGTCCAGAAGAACTTCCTGGCTTAACGTCCTTAACCATCCATGCGGTTCCGTTACCATTGTAGGAAACTTGAAGATTTGGAACTTCAAAAGTAATAGGATCCATTTCGTCATTTGTGTATACTGTGTAGGATGGTGTTGGGGAAAAACCAGAACTTATATTATGTAAAATCCAGAAATCTTCTCCACAACCTACCGTACATGCTCCGCCAGCTGAACTTACAAATCCGCTAAAAATTAAATGATTACCAAAAGGTGTCATTCCAGAATTTGAATATCCTACCCCACTCAGACTTATTCCCTTTATAGGCAAACTACCTACTTCATAAGTTCCATTTTCAGTACCATCGGTTCTCCATAATGCATCCTCATTTACGACTCCAGGGTTAGCACTAAAGTAGAAAATATCGCCTGAACCTGCAACTATACGAGTGATTTGGGAATCGCCATCGTTTCCTCCATCACCATCATCATCAACATTAATATCTTTAACTAAATGTGTTCCTTCTGGAGTGCCGTCTGTTATCCATAATTCTTCATCATATTCATGATGTTCTACAACAAAAACTATTTTAGATTCTCCAACAACATATCCACCTCGGTAAGTTGCATATATCTGAATGTCATCACCCTCTTCAAAGCTGGTAACGGCCACTGTACCTTCTTCAGTACCGTCCGATTTCCAGAGATTGAAACAATCTTCAGAACTACACGTTTTTACTTGAAAATAAAAATGATCATCCATTACTGCAAATTTACCGTAGCCCAATCTACTAGTAGCTAAATTTGATGCAACTATACCTCGAATCCCGCTACCTGTTGTTCCTGGAACTATATCCTTAACTAAGACTGTACCTTCGATGGTACCATCTGTTTTCCATAATTCTTTACCAGAAGCATTACTGGCTGAAAAATACATGAAATCATTGAAAATTAAAAAGTTAGAAGGGCTAGAACTGTATTCGAATCCAGTACTTCCCTCTCGAGAGTCTATGTCCATAAATAAGACAGTCCCCTCTTCAGTTCCGTCAGTCGTCCATAATTCTCTACCGTGATCTTCGTCTTCAGCTGAGAAGTAAAGTTTGCCTTTGAATTCCTTAAAACCTCCAGGATTACTCGATTCATCCCAATTATCTCCGGGATAAATGTCTTTGAGCATTGCAGTTCCATCTTCTGAACCATCACTTTTCCACAACTCATAACCTGTAGTGGTGGAATCCATTGCTTTAAAATAAATGTGATTTTTCCAAACAACAAATCCTGATGGTTCAGATCCAACTTCTCCTTCTCTAATATCTTTAACAAGATATGTACCTTCTTCAGTACCATCAGTTCTCCAAAACTCTTTACCATGAATTCCATCGTCAAGTGCAAAATACAAAACATCATTGTGCCACGTATGCGATATTCCGGAATTAAACTGAGAAACTGGTATTCCACCTTCATTAATCTCTTTAATCATAGAGGTGCCAGTAAGTGTTCCGTCAGTAACATATAATTGAAAATCTTTGTCATACCCTCCATAAGTAGTATTGGAACTATCTGCTCCAAAAATCATTATTTTTCCGTTCGTAAAAGTAGTACCGCCCATGCACGAGCAAGAACCTGTGCCTCCTGCAAAATCTGTAAACGGAACAGAAAGATTAGAAGGAGAAGTTCTAGCCCCATTTTCACCATACAATTCTTCTAAAATTGAAGAATCTTCAACTACTACTGATGAGTAGGAATCTGTGTCTACTACGACAAGCGCTTGAGATATGAAACTCAATACGACTAGCATTGAAATTACGCGTTTTGAAAACATGCCTTCGCTCGCACGGAAAGTGCCTATAAAATGCTAAGTCTATAATTCTAATCTTTCAATAATTTTCTTCTTATTTCCTGAAGTAGACAAATTCCTTTTCTTAGCCAATTCAATGAGTTCTGCTTTAGTCATCGAAACGTAATCGTATTCTTCTTCCTCAGGTTCCTCTTCACCAAATGAAGTGTTTTCAGGTTCATCGTCTACACTTTCTTCAGAAGTTTCAATATTTTCCTTAGTTTCTCCTTCTAAAAGTTCAGGTACTGAATCGATGTCTACACTTATTTTCTCATCTAAATCTTCTTCTTCACGACTATCGTCTATAGTTTTTTCAGGTTTGCTCTCTTCCTCTTTATCTTTACTAGGATTTTCTGTAGCAAGAGCATCCATCATATCTACATATTCTTCTTCAATATTAGCTGCAGCAGAACCAGTTTCAAGAGCTAATGTTTCCAGTTCATCAATTTTTTCTTTACTGTCATCTAAATTAGCTTCAAAGTCTGCTAATTCTTCTTCATATTCGTCTTTATTCTTTTCTAATTTTTTTTCAAACTCTTTCTTCTTCTCATCTAATCTTCTATCTTTTTCTTCTAATAATCTCTCATATTCCTTTTTAGTATCTTCTAATCTCTTATTGAAATTAGCTCGTTCAACATCAAACTGTTCTTCTAATGATATCTGCTTAGACACAAATTCATCTTCCATATCCATTCTTTTTGTTTGTAGCCTGTAATCTATTTCTTGCTCTCTCTTGCTCAAATCTTCTTCACGGAGTAGTAACTGAGCTACAGTCCTTGGTGCTGCAAATGGGCTTCCCTCAACTCTCTCTTTCAGAACTGCCGTTTCTATGACCTCAACTCTAACTGTTGTAGAATATTCACCTCCTAAAAATTTCATCTTAACTTCTGAAGTGTGATTTCCTAATTCAAGAGGATAACCGGAAATTACACCAGTGTTAGGATCAAAATCTAGACCTAAATCCAATTCAGGATATACTACATATCTAACATTGACGAAATCTTTGGGTTTAATCAATCCTAAAGCTGTAACCAAAGGATCAATTCTAGGTTCCATTTTAACCAAAGAATCGTTTCTATCTTTTACAAACAAAACATATCTTGGATAATATGACAATGGATTGTTGTACTTTACAAAGACGACCAAAGAAAACAAAAGTGCTATTCCTGTTAAACCAAGATAAAGCATTTCATCTTCTTCAAAGTAATCCAAATAATCGATAATATTAACAATCGCAAAAATTAAAATTAGCCATAAAAAATTACTGCGAACAAAACTCAACAAAATATCTTTACTTAACGAATATCTAAGATATAATTGTAAATCACGAACTTTCATCCTCATCGTCCTCAGGCTGCATACCTTCTTTCAATCCTTCATCGAAAGCGGCCTTGGATTGACCCATACTTTTGGCAAGTTCAGGTAATTTCTTAGCTCCAAAAAGAAGTAGAACTACTCCGCCAATAATTATAGCCTCAGTGGTGCCAATCATATTATTCAATCAATAGAGAGGTACATTAACCTTACGGGGGAATAAACAAAACCCCCTTCCGAATAAAGTATTGTGGAAAACAAACCTGCTTACGATGAAATCGTTGCTAATTTGCAAAGGCGAGCATGGTTGTACCTGATCATTGCATTTACTATTTTTATTGCTGCATTTAATTATTCAGAGAATCTTACTGAGTGGCTAGGTGATAAACTATTGCCGAATGATGCTACTCTTGTTTATCTTTCTCCTGCTGAATTTTTAATTTTAAAAATGAGAATTGCGGCCTATGCTGCACTATCTGTTTCTTTAATCGTGATTATGATTGACTGTTGGACTACAATGAGAAAGCGTACAGATTTGCCTGAAATAGGATTTGTTAGAATTTTCATGATTCTATTAATTTCTTTAGGGTTATTCGCTTCAGGAACTCTATATTCTCTTGAACTTATGTTACCTCTTGTCTTAGATTTCTTGCAGAGTGATGCTGCTGATGCTGGTTTAGACACCACCTACCGACTTACATCGTTCTATCACTTTGTATTCCTACTGACATTCGCTCTTGGCATTAGTTTCCAATTACCATTGATTGTAATGTTACTTCTAAAATTAGAATTGGCTACAACTGAACAATTAGCTGAATTTAGAAGTCACCTGATTGTAACATTCTTTATTCTATCTGCATTGATTACACCTCCTGATGTAATCTCTCAATTTTTACTTGCAGTTCCATTAATAATTCTATACGAACTTTCAATAATCATAGGTAAAATATACTAATAATGAAATTACAATCCTTATTAATTTTCGGTCTCACAATGACTGCACTCTTCTCAGGAATAGCTTCCGCTGACGGAGGTGGTCACAAAGAAGTGTTACCTGACGAAACAATAATAGGAATAAGCGGCTTATTATCTCTAGTAACTTACTTCTTAGTTCCAAAAATTAGTGTTTTTGAATTGAATAACGAACAACGTGCTTTATCTTCACTTATCATTTTTACTACGGTTGTCCACGCAATTCTTGGTATAGATGACTTAAAGTTGTTAGTTGGAGCTGTCGGATTCCTAGGCTTTGGGTTTATTCTACTTATTTACAAGATTCCATTTGTAGAGGAAAACAGAAAGAACCTATCTTATTTGTTTATAATTTACACTTTATCAATTATTATTTTCTATGTTTATTTGCACCCTAATTTGATGAAAGATCATAGTTATGACATATTAGGCATAATCACCAAGATAACTGAAATTGGAATTATAGGTTTAGTTTTAAGAGGTAAATAATAATGGAAATTGGAATTCATACTTTTGCATCTGCAAACTTTAAGGATGATGATGGAAATCAAATACCTAATGATCAAGCGATTAATGAATTATTAGATCGAATTGAACACGCAGATAAAATTGGAATTAATGAAGTAGGAATAGGGGAACATCACCGAAAAGAATTCCTTGATTCTGCAGCCCATATCACCCTAGCTGCAGCAGCTGCAAGAACTAAAAATATCAAATTAACAAGTTCAGTCACAGTACTAAGTGCTGCAGATCCCGTTAGAGTCTTTCAGAATTTTGCAACATTAGATCTTGTTTCTAATGGAAGGGCTGAAATCGTAGCCGGAAGAGGTTCCTTCACGGAAGCATATCCTTTATTCGGTTTGAAAATGGAAGATTACAATGATCTTTATGCTGAAAAACTTGAATTATTATTGAAAATCAGAGATAACGAGATCGTTAATTGGTCTGGAAGATTCAGACCTGATTTAGTAAATCAAGCAATTTATCCTAGACCTATACAAAATCCACTTCCAATATGGGTTGGTGTAGGAGGAACTCCTCAGTCATTCATTAGAGCAGGTGTTCTAGGATTACCGTTAATGATTGCGATTATTGGTGGAGAAACACACCGATTTGCTCCTTTAGTTGAACTTTACAAAAACGCAGGAATTAAAGCTGGCCATGATCCTGAAAAGTTAAAAGTTGGGGTTCATGCACTAGGATATGTTGCTGAAACTAGGCAACAAGCTATCGATGATTTCTTTCCTGGATATGCAGAATCGTTTACTCGCATAGGTCGCGAGAGAGGATGGCCTCCAGTCACTATGGACCACTTTGAATCTCAAATTACGCCCGCAGGTGCTCTAGTCGTCGGAAGCGTTGAAGAAGTCGCTGACAAAGTAATCAGACACAGTGAAGCACTGGGTGGACTTTCAAGATTTAGTTTTCAACTAGATGTCGCTGGATTAACTCATGATCAGCTGATGAATGCAATCGACTTGTTAGGAACTAAAGTAGCTCCTTTAGTCAATAAATAATTATTTGAAATACCTAGAAACAAATACTATGATTGCTAGAGTGGGTATTGCCAAGAACCCATACATTAGATTAGAATTTTCATTTGTAACGTGCATTACATCTGCTGTTTGATTTGTCTCAGATGGTGCTGTTCCATTGAAAGGATTCACTACAATAGTTCCAACCATGTTCAAAGCTTCGTGAGGCTCACAAATGAAGCTGTATGTACTGTTAGTACCTTTGTCAAACGTAAATGAATAATCTACTTCAGTATCTGGATCTCCCGTATCAAATAATCCGTTAGAATCAATTGCATTGTGATCTAGGAATTCTCCACTCCAAAAGAAGCGGACTGTTTGACCTTCATTTATTGTCACTTCTGAAGGCGAAAACTGAAGATTTGTGCTGTCTACCGTAATTATTACTGTATCGTTAGAAAATTCGGACTCTACAGCTACCGATGTGGACTGGAAGCCCAAGAAACAAATACCTAACATTAATGTCAAGAAAAATTTGCTCTTTATTGATTTTGTCATAACATTATCGTGACTTGAACGCATATAAAGGTTCATTACTAGTGCCAACTTTTTGTCGCTAGTGTCCAAGAATTATTTTAACTGATTTTTTAGGGCTTTATCGTCGGTGACTGGTTCTCGACAGGCATAATTTTTACAAATATAGGCAGTAGATTTACCCCCTAGTGGACCTTTATCTTTTAGCAAAGGAATATCTAATTGTGATGATGACTCGCCAATTATTTTACAAGGCAAATATTTTTCCCTAATTACTTTCAACAATGAATTATCTCCATCAACAGACGACAAGGCAATCTCATGGGGCCCTTCTGATAAATATCTATTAACAAAAATAGCTGTAGAATGTGCATGAGGATATTTGTTGATGTAAGTTCCAGCTTTTTCCATCGAAGCTTCAACTATTTCTCTGTAGTTCTGATTTCCGAAATAATAATGAAGCCTGATGAGTAACAGACTGCTGGTGAAATTGTAAGAAGGTGTAGCATTATCCATACTATTTACGCTGTTAATGACCATATTTTTCGAAAGAGATTGTTTGAAATATCCATCATTAAAGAATTTGTCTACTAGAATATCTGCATATTTTTTGGATAAATCAAGGTATTTGGAATCAAAACTAGCTTCGTACATATCGATCAATGCATTACCAAAGTAGGAATAATCTTCAGCAAAAGCGTCTATGTGACTTAAATTATCTCTGTAAACTCGGTTTAGAGAACCATCCTCTTTAGACATTTTATCAACGATGAATGACACGGCTCTATCTGCAATCTCAAAATATTCTTTATCATCTAAAAAAGCTGAAACTTTGGCTAGTGAACTAATCATTAAGCCATTCCATGAGACTATAATTTTGTCATCTGTACCTGGTGCAATTCTAGATTTTCTATGTTTCTTAATGGCTGATCTTGATTTTTCTAAGGATGATGAAATTTCACTTTCCGAGATTTTTAATAATGTTGACAGGGAAGACTTCTTCATTATCACATTAGGAATTGAATTTCCTTCCCAATTTCCAGACTTACTAATATCATAGTATTGATTGAAAACCTTTGCATCGTTTTCCGATAATATATTTTCTATTTCTTCAGGATTCCAAACATAGTATTTCCCCTCTACGCCCTCTGAATCTGCATCCATAGAGGAATAAAAACCGCCATCTTTGTCAATCATTTCATCTTTCAACCATTCTAATATCTGTGAAATAACTGTCAAATAATCTTCATTCTTAGTAAGTTGGTAGCCAACAAGATACGCTTCCATAAGTTGTGCATTATCATAGAGCATCTTTTCAAAATGTGGAACTAACCATTTTTCATCTACTGAGTATCTAGCAAAACCTCCACCCACATGATCGTAGATTCCTCCTTGAAACATAGAATCTAATGTTTTGACTGATGAATACAGAGAAGTCTGATTTCCATTTACATTATAGTCATTAAGTAAGTGCAAAATAGCTCCTGAATTTGGAAATTTCGGTGCTTGCCCAAAACCACCCCATCTCTTGTCAAAATTAGAATTCCAATGTGATAATGCATTATCTGAAATGTTACTATTCAATTTGGATTTTTCGCTATTAGCTGAATTCAGATGATTAACTATAGTATCTGCCTGAGATACTAATTTTTCTTGATCTTTATGCCACAATTCAGCAAGACTAGAAAGTAAAGTCGGAAAGCCAGGCCTTCCATACGCATCTTTTGGAGGAAAATAAGTTCCTGCAAAGAATGGTTTCAAATCTGGAGTCAAGAAAACTGTCATTGGCCAACCTCCTTGACCTTGATTCATCACTTGGGTTGCTGACATGTAAGCTTCGTCAACGTCGGGTCTTTCCTCCCTATCTACTTTGATATTAACATAAAATTCATTCATCAATTTAGCTGTGTCCTCATTCTCAAAAGATTCTTTTTCCATTACATGACACCAATGACATGCTGAATATCCAACACTCAAAAGGATAGGTTTGTTTTGCTCTTTAGCCATGTCTAAAGCTTCTTGAGACCAAGGATACCAATCAACAGGATTATGGGCATGCTGCAAAAGGTAAGGACTTGTGGAATTCACAAGCAAATTAGTATGCTTCTTTGAAGCTGACATAACTAAAACGTGTCAATGTGTTTAATTAAGTTAATCCTGCAACTTAGCAAAACATCTAAAACAACCATGCTATTCTCTACTTCTTGTCAACTCCCATGATGCGTCAGTATCACGCCATAAAACGAGAAAATCCAGACTCAATTCTATTATTCAGAATGGGGGATTTTTATGAAACGTTCGGAGACGACGCCAAAATTGTTGCAAAAGATGTCGGAATTTCTCTTACTGCTCGTGACAAAAATTCAGACAATCCTATACCATTAGCTGGAGTTCCTTACCATGCTTTGGATAATTACCTTAGTAAATTAATCAAAAAAGGACATCGTGTTGCAATATGTGAACAGCTAGAAGACCCTAAGGGCGCTAAAGGATTGGTGAGAAGAGGAGTTACCAGAGTTGTTAGTCCTGGAACTGTTGTAGAGGGCTCAATGCTAAGTAAATCTAATAATTTCTTAGCTGCAATTAATGAGACCGATGATGGTTTAGGTTTTTCCATAATGGACATCTCAACAGGTGAATTCTCGACGGCTCAATTCAAAGACAGAGAGTCTTTGGAATCTGAGATGGCTCGATATTCGCCCACCGAAGTCATCATTCCTAGTGAAAATGAAAATATTTCAAACTGGATGATGGCGATGGGTGTGAATACCACACCAAGAGAATCTGATTCTTGGACTTACCCAGTAGCTAAAAAAATCCTTGAAGAAAGGTTTGGAAGTGTCTCTGAGCTGAATACTTATCCAATGGCAATAACTTCTGCTGGAGCTATTCTATCATATGTTAAAGATACACAATTTAGTGATTTACCGCATCTGAGACCTCCCTCATTACTGATAAAGGCAAAAACGATGACTCTAGATGCAGTAACGTTAAGAAATTTAGAAATTGTTAAGACAATTGGAGATTCTTCCAAGGATACTCTATTTGCAATTCTAAATAGAACTTCGACGGCGGGAGGCTCAAGAAAGTTAAAAGATTGGTTACTTCGACCTCTACATGACTTGAAGAAATTAAATGAGAGGCATGAAGCAGTTCAAGAGTTATTCGATAATACCTTGAGTCGTCGCGAAATAAAGGATATACTGAAGGGATTCCAAGATGTTGAACGATTAGTATCTAGATTAGGGCATGGATCGATATCACCTAGAGATCTCGATAGTCTAAGAATCAGTTTGAACACATTAAAAGATTTGAAACAATTCCTAAGTGAAGAACCTTTGAAGTCAAAATTAATGAAAAGACTTGTAAAATCAATAGATACCCACAAGCAAGTTTCAAAAAAATTAGAAGAAGCTCTTGTTGAAGAGCCACCTTTAGTTTTGAGAGATGGTGGAATATTCAAAAAAGGATATTCTAAGGAATTAGATGACTTGAGAGCAAGGGCAAGTAGTGGTCGTGAATGGGTTGTAGCTTTAGAAACTGAAGAGAAAACTAAAACGGGAATTCCTAAAATTAAAGTGGGATACAATCGTGTATTTGGCTATTATTTAGAAGTGCCAAAAGCTTATGCGAAAAAAGTTCCAGAACATTACCACCGAAAACAAACTGTTGCAGCAGGTGACAGATACATTACTCCTGAATTGAAAGAAAAGGAAACTTCAATTCTAAGGGCTGATGAAAGATCACAAGCATTAGAAACTGAACTGTTCAAAGAATTAAGGGAATGGATTATGGATTTCTTAGGTTCTTTACAAGCAACTACAATTGCAGTATCCAAAATTGATGGTATTTGCTCAATGGCAGAAGTAAGTCAGTCTAATAATTATGTAAGGCCAGAAATGTCTGATGATGGAGCTTTATCAATTTCAGATGGTAGACATCCAGTTATTGAAGTATTAAGAGAAGGAAATTACATTCCAAACAGCCTACAATTAGATAATAAACAAAGACAACTGATGATTCTTACTGGACCAAATATGGGAGGTAAGTCTACCTACATGCGTCAAACTGCATTGATTTCGGTTATGGCTCAATCAGGTTGCTTTGTTCCTGCATCATCTGCAAGATTAGGTATGGTTGATCGCGTATTTACTAGAGTTGGAGCTCATGACGATTTAGTCCATGGGCATTCTACTTTTATGGTTGAAATGTTAGAGTTAGCTAATATTTTACGAAATGCTACACCAAATAGTTTAGTTTTATTAGATGAAATTGGAAGAGGAACTTCTACTTTCGATGGGTTAGCTCTTGCGTGGGCTGTCGCTGAACAATTACATGCTGGAAAAGGTGTGAAAACATTGTTTGCAACACACTATCACCAACTTACTGACGTCTCAAAGATTCTTGATAAATCTGTAAATTGTCACATGCAAGCAAAAGAAGATGGTCATGAACTAACACTCATGCATCGTGTTGCCGAAGGACCTACTGACGCTTCTTTTGGTATTCACGTTGCAAAAATGGCTGGAGTACCTGAAGAAGTTCTTGAAAGGGCACGAAAGGTTCTCAATAATTTGGAAGAAGGTTCTACTATTGAAGTTTCTAAGGCAGGACCTGTGCAGTCTGTATTCTCAACTGATTTCGGAGGAAGAACTAAAACAAAAGAAAATCCCGTTGTTGATGAAATCAAGAAAATGGATTTGATGAATTTAACGCCATTACAAGCTCTGGAAAAACTCCACGAAATACAACAAAAGTTACTCTAAGCTATAGAAATACTTGTTTTCCTTATTGTACTATTTCCTTCTTCATCTTCTGCGGTGAAAGTGAAAGAATAAGCTTCAGCATCTAAACCTTGCTCGAAATAATAGTAATATCTATGATCTTCAGTAATATTAAACGAATTATCAGAACCTAACTTACTCATTGGTGTTGTAGACATGAATCCATTGCCTCCTTTGTTAACACTCATTACAACATTATCAATTTTCCAATTATCTTTTACAGAAACAACCAAAACGAAGGGAGTATCTGAATTTATTTCCGTTGTTAAATTCCACTGTCCATCCTCTTCCATGTAAACTTCGTTAACGCCAAATTCAGGATTTGCTATATCATTGAAAGGGGGGTTCGAAAATAAAATGAATAATCCTAACCATGCTAAGAATGACATAAACATAGGTCCAAACCAATTTTTCCTCTCAAACTCACTAGTATCTACAATAAAAGGCAAAATTTTGATTAAACCAAATGGTGCAATAAACCCAAACAACATTACGGATCTTTCTAAACTTGTCATTCTGACAAGATAATAAGATATTACTGCGATAACTAATGCATAGAATACAGCAAACAAAATGACCTTAGAATCTCTCAGTTCCTTCTGACGAAATTCATCTTTATCGAATTCTGGAAATGTGAAGCCTTCCTCACGTTTACCTTTCTTCTTAGCCATTGAGCTCCATAATGGAGGTTAAATAAAGCCCCGTGTGGAATACAATACGTGGCTGAAGAAGAAGAAAAGATTGAGCCTACATTAACTGGAGTGCCTGCAGAAGTTTTTATTCGTAGACATAGTCAGTTTTTGATAGTACTAACTTTTTGTTTATTCTTAGGCTGGTATACTTTTGCTTTGTTCCTAATTGCTTGGATAACTGGTGCAAGATGGGCTGATAATGAAGGATATTTAGAAAGAAATAACATGGAACTAGTTTGGGGGCGCTCATTCTTAATGTGGAGAACTGATTGGGGTAAAGACTTTATTGAAAAAATATCTAAATATAAATTATTTTGGAGGAAGGTAGGTGACGTTTGGGTTGTAACTGTATTTTTTATTATGATCTTTATGTTTTTCCTGTTAGTTTGGCAAGCTACACTAGCTTGGCAGATTCCAAAAAGTGCCTCTGTCTCTCCTAAAATGATGATTGGATTACCTGGATTGAATCCCGTAATTCCTTTGTGGTATGGTATTTTAGCATTAGTAATTGCCATGGTAGTTCATGAATTTAGTCACGGAATCCTAAGTAGAGTTGCTAATGTAAAAGTTAAAGCATTGGGATTACTAATGTTTTTCTTTCCTGTAGGTGCATTTGTAGAGCCTGACGAAGAAGAAATGAAAAGCATGAAAAAATGGGAACGTATGAGGCTCTATGCTGCAGGACCTGGAAGCAATATGGTTATTGCAATAATTTTCTCTTTCTTATTTTCTTCCGTTATGGTTGCTTCGTTAGAACCATCTAGTGACGGAGTGCTTTCAGCCAATGTTGTTCTAGACTATGGTGGTGAAGAGGCTGGACTTGAACCTTGGATGTTAATAACTGAAGTAAATGATCAAATCGTTTCAAACTCAGAAGATTTCTCTAACGTAATGAATGAAACTTACGCGGGACAAGTCGTTAATGTTTCAGTTCTGAATAAAGGAAATCCTGAAACTTATCAAGTAACTTTATCTGATAAGGGAAGCTATTATCTGAAATATTACCCTGATGCTTACGAAACTTGGATGTCTGGGAAAGGATTCATGGGCATTGCAGTTGTTAATCCTGAAGTTATAGCAGATAGCTTGTCCAATCCTGGTAGTTCTGGCGGTAACATGTTACAATATATCACACTACCTTTCCAAAAATTACAGCCATTCCCTGAACATTTCACTTCTCTTTTCGCACCTACGGGTCTGGTAGGAGTTATCCCTGATAGTACATTTTGGATTTTAGCCAACTCATTTTATTGGATCTTTTGGTTAAATTTAATGGTCGGGCTTACTAATGCCCTTCCTGCAGTTCCACTTGACGGCGGATTCATTTTTGCCGATGGGGTGACTGGAATGCTTGGAAAAGTTAGAAGCAGTATGACTGCTGAAAGTAAGGAAGAAATTGTAGATAAATTAGTTAGTTTTTTAGCAATAACTGTCCTTTTCCTAATTATCTGGCAACTCGTAGGCCCAAGGTTAGTAGGAACTGAACCTGTAACTCTGAATGCGGATATTGATGCGTCAATAACTAAAGGTTGGAGTGACGAAATAATTGAATTTGATGCTTCTGGATCTGAGGGAGCTTTCGTAACATACGAATGGGACTTTGGTGATGGAAATACTGCAGTTGGTGAGAAAGTGCAACATAATTGGTCCCAAGGTGGACTCTATTTTGTTGTTTTAACTGCAACAGATGCTGAAGATCGGCAAAGTGTAGCATTCCAAGAGATTAGAATAAACCACAAAGAAAATGGCGAGGGTGAAGTAGATGGCGGTGATGAAGAAATTATTTCATCAACAATAAATCCGTATGTAAAAAATATACACTTTTATATTAATTTGACAGGACAAAATGGACTTGTGGGAATCGAATCGGATATTACACTTACAATTACATCACCATCCGGAGTAATATTCGAAGAAAGTTATTCGCTAGCAAACAATGAACAACTATTTGTTGAAGAGGAAGTAATTGGAGGAGATATGGTCGGAGATTGGGAAATAATATTAGAATCTAATGACCCAGTATCTGATTTTGCATATAATTATAATTGGGAAACTTATTTCCAAGATAGTGCCTGAAGAAGACTTTAATAATGGATACTTTTTTTGGCAATAGTTAACAAAGGATAATTATTCCTGAGATGTGAAAATAATGAGTAAAGACCCAGTTCCACTTAAAGCTGTACATCACGTAGAGTTTTATGTGGGTAATGCGAAGCAAGCTGCCTACTATTACAGAAAAGCGTTCGGATACAATCAAACCGCTTATTCTGGATTAGAAACTGGCGATAGAGAAAAGGCTAGCTATGTTTTGGAACAAGGACGGATTAGAATGGTTTTCTCTACTCCATTGAATGGAAATAATGAATTGGCTGAACATATTCGAAGGCATGGTGATGGAGTAAAAGATATTGCATTTCATGTTGATGATGCAAGGAAATGTTACGAAGCTTGTATCGCTCGTGGAGCTAAGAGTGCTCGTGAACCTGAAACATTAAGTGATGAAAACGGAAGCGTTACAAAAGCCTCAATTTTCACTTATGGAGAAACCTTACACTCTTTCATTTCACACGATGATTATGATGGGCCTTTCTTACCTGGATTTATAGAAAATAAAGTAGAAGGTAATAATGTCGGGCTAAAATACATTGACCATATTGTTGGAAATGTAGAACTAGGGAAAATGGAAGATTGGGTTAATTTTTACGCCGATGTAATGGGATTCTCACAAATTCAAGCATTCAGTGATGAAGATATCGCTACAGAATATTCTGCACTTATGTCAAAAGTAATGGAAAGTGATAATGGAAGAATAAAATTCCCAATAAATGAACCTGCTGAAGGTAAAAAGAAATCCCAGATTGATGAATATTTAGATTTTTACGACGGACCTGGTGTTCAACACATCGCTCTCTTGACAAGTGACATTATCAAGACAATAAAAAAATTAAAAGAAAATGGTGTCGAGTTCTTAGAAGTTCCAGATACTTACTATGAAGATTTAACTAAGAGAGTAGGCGCAATCGATGAAGACATCGAAGTCCTAAGAAAATTGAAAATTTTAGTAGACCGAGATGACGAAGGATACTTGTTACAATTATTTACAAAACCTGTAGAAGATAGACCAACGGTATTCTATGAAGTCATTCAAAGAAAAGGATCAAAAGGCTTTGGAATTGGAAATTTCAAGGCATTATTTGAAGCAATTGAAAGGCACCAGGCTGAAAGAGGTAATCTATAATGCACAGATATCACAAACTAGGAAAAGTAGCTAAGAAAAGACACACTGTTTTTAGAGATGATAATGGAAATATTTATCATGAAGAATTGAAAGGAAATAAAGGATTTGTAGGGCCTTCATCACTTCTTTACCATATTTATCCACCTACCGAGGTTCTATCAACAAAAGAAATAGGAAGTTTCACACTTGAAGAAGATGATGATAAAAGTCTAAGAATGAGGCATTTTTACACTAACAGAGCTGACAAAGGCGGAAGTGCAATTATGGATCGAAAGCCTTTCTTATTCAACAATGATGTTGTCATGATGATGTGCTATCCTGATAAGAATGATGATTATTACTATCGTAATGCTCAGGGAGACGAAATAATCTATGTCAGCCAAGGAAGTGGAACTCTAGAAACTGCTTATGGGAATATGAAATATTCATCTGGAGACTACATAGTTATTCCAAGAGGAATTTTACACAGATATGTAATGAATGACGAAGAGCACTCCTTCCTGATTGTAGAATCTCCTGGAGAAGTAAGAACACCTAGAAGATATAGAAACGAATATGGTCAAATTATTGAAAGGAGCCCATACTCTGAGCGTGACTTTAGAGGACCTGATGAGCTAGTTCCGCATGATGAAAAAGGTGAATTCAAAATTATTGTTAAACAACGAAATAGATTTACTGAAGTTACACTAGGCCACCATCCTTGTGATGTTGTTGGATGGGACGGTTACTACTACCCATTCGCTTTCAGCATTCATGATTTTGAGCCTATTGTAGGCCGAATACACGAACCTCCACCAGTTCATCAAACATTTGCTAGTGACAGATTCGTAGTCTGTTCATTCTGCCCAAGGCCTTTTGATTTCGATAAGAATGCAATACCTGCACCTTACAATCATGCTAACATAATGTCAGACGAAGTTATCTATTATGATTCGAAAGAATTTATGTCTAGAAAAGGCGTTGAATTTGGTTCAATGACTTTACATCCTGATGGATTGACTCACGGCCCACACCCGGGAAAGTATGAAGCTTCAATAGGGGCCAAATGGACTGATGAATTGGCAGTAATGGTTGATACACACTATCCTTTGAAAGTAGCAAAATATGCCTTGAATGTTGAAGATCCAAACTATTCAAAATCTTGGCTAGATGGCGAAGGTTACAAAGACGCCTTAGGCGAATAAATTTAATGAAAAATAGTCTAGAAAGATTCATGAATGGATTGATAGACTATGCAGGTCTATTCCCTCCAGCAAAATTGCCTCTTGATGAAGCGATAGACGAATATATTGCACATTTTAGCGAAGAGAAAAAATGGATGCTAGGGCGGTTTATCATACCTATTTCAAAATTAAACGAACTAGAAAAATATATCTCTAAGTTTAATGAAATTGGAACTCTTCGATTATCCGTTTTAGGTGGACAAAGTACCTCAGATAAGGAATTTCTAGAACAAACTGAAAAGGAAATATCTATAATCAATAAATATAGGGAAAAACATAATGGAAAAATTACAATTGAGGTTATAGAAACGAAACTACCTTCAGAGGCTCCTTCGAAAGAAGTCATGGTGAAAATTGTAAACTTGCTAAATACAAATGATTTAGAACACTATCATGAATTTCCCGAATTGCCCTATGTTGGAATTAATTATGCTACAAATGAAGATGAAGGTGATTGGGATGAAAAGATTACACCTACTATTGAAATGATTTCCAAGTTAGAAAAAACTGGAATTAAGTTAAGATGTGGAGGCATTGTAAAAGACGCATTTCCTTCTGTAGAACAAGTTGCTGCCATGATACAAAATTGTAGCATATCTAAAGTACCACTGAAGTTTACTGCTGGGCTTCACCATCCAATTAGACACCACTCTAGTGAATATGATACTGAAATGCACGGATTCATAAACATGTTCGGTGCAAGTGCTTTTGCTTCAACCTTTCCGAAACCTAAAAATGAACAAGAAAAGTTTCGAATGTTTATTTTATTATCACATATGATTGATTGTCAAAATGAATCTGATTTTGAATTTCTAGACGATAAAATGACATGGAAAGTAGGGGATGATCGTGATTCAAGATTTGAAATCTCAAAGGAAACCATTGTGCAAAGTCGAGAAAATGCAGCAATTTCTTTTGGCAGTTGCTCTTTTCAAGAGCCCATAGATGACTTAACACAATTAGGATGGATGTAATGGATAAAACACACGATTCAAATCTAAAATCTTGGATAAATGTAGATGAAAACTCAGATTTTCCTATACAAAATATACCCTTTGGAGTTTGTAGCCCAAAAGAAGGTGGAGACTTGCATGTTGTAACTGCAATTGGAGATTTCGTAATTGATTTAGCACACTTAGATGAGGCTGGAATCTTTGAAGGAACTGAAATAGAAGGAGCTGAAATATTTCATGAACCTACTTTGAACGCATTTATGTCCATGGGAAGAAAAGCATGGAAAGAAACTAGGCTAAAAATAAGTGAAATCTTAAGTGAAGACAATCCAACTTTACGAGATAATGAAGAATTAAAGAATATGGCCGTTATTTCAAAAGATGACGTAGATATGCAATTACCTGTTGATATTGGAGACTACACGGATTTTTATTCATCAAGAGAACACGCAACTAATGTAGGGACTATGTTCAGAGGGCCTGATGCTGCTTTGATGCCAAATTGGCTCCATCTCCCTGTAGGATATCATGGCCGTGCGTCTTCTGTTGTACTTAGTGGTACTGAGATTGTACGTCCAAAAGGACAAACTAAACCACCTAACTCTGACGAACCAATCTTTGGAGATTGTAAGAGATTAGATTTTGAACTTGAAATGGGTGTTTTGATTGGTTCGGGAAATCCCCTAAGTGAACCTGTTCCTGTTGATGAAGCTGAAAATCACGTGTTTGGATTATCTCTAATAAATGACTGGTCTGCCAGAGATGTACAGACATGGGAATATATTCCACTTGGACCTTTTTTAGCAAAGAATTTTGCAACTTCTATTTCCCCATGGATTATTACTTTGGAAGCTTTAGAGCCGTTTAGGTGTAAAAGTCCTAAACAAGATCCTGAACCATTCGATTATTTGAAAAATAAAAATGACCATAATTTTGATATAGAATTGGAAATACATTTACAAACTAAGAATATGGAAAAATCGTGTGTAATCTCTAAAACAAATTACAACTATTTGTATTGGAATATGGCTCAACAAATTGCCCATCATACTGTTACCGGATGTAATCTTAGAACTGGAGATTTACTGGCTAGTGGGACTATTTCTGGACCTCATAAAGATAGCCGCGGTTCCATGCTTGAAATTTCATGGGGAGGTAAAGAGCCAATCACACTTCCTAATGGTGAAGAACGAACCTTCTTGGAAGATGGCGATATTGTAACTTTGAAAGGATTTTGTAAAGGTAAAGGTTACAACATTGGATTTGGAGATTGCAATGGTGAAATACATCCTTCACTTTAAGCACGATTTAAAGCTGATTTTAGGGTAGAGCTTATATAACCATCCGAGTGGCGCCCAATCCGTCTCCGTTTTTTAAGGAGCAGGAAGGACACAACATCAATGGCAAGACAAACACGTCGTCGACGTGACTCTAAGGCAAAGAGTCGCTTCAAGAATCGCCCAACTCCTTCTATCAGCAGAGCTAACTCTGCAGATATTGAGAAAGTAGGTACCTCTATCAAATCCAGTAAAATAGACTGGAGAACTGTAGGATTATTAATTCTAATTTTTGTATTTTCCCTTTACATTAGAACTGCTTGGACTGCCGAACCTGCTACTGAAGATGGTTACCAATTAACTGGAGGTAGTGACCCTTACTACCACAAACATGTTGTAGATTATGTTGTTGAAAATGGTGAACACTTGGATAGAGATCCAATGCTGAATTATCCATACGGTGCAAATAATAATCGCCCACCATTATTCGATTGGTCGATTGCAATTGTTGGTTTAATTTTGTCTCCATTCTTCTCATCTACTGAAGATTCAGTCTGGTGGGCTATGCAGGTTTTACCTGCAATTTATGGTGCATTAATTGTATTCCCGGTTTATGCGATAGGAAGAGCACAGTTCGGTAAAGAAGCAGGATTGCTTGGAGCTTTCTTCATTGGAGTAAATGCAAGTCATGTAAGTCATTCAAGTTTGGCTCTAGCTGACCACGATTCGTATATCATTCTTTTTGGTACAACAGCTTTCTTTTTCTTCATGAGGGCACTGACTATTTCTAACGATAGAAAATGGGTTTCTGATTGGAGTGACTTTGATAGTATTAAACAAGGTGTAACTGATCTTATTAAAAGTGAAAGAATTGCTTTAGGTTACGCAGGTTTGGCCGGTATGACTATTGCTATGGTTGCCATGAGTTGGAAAGGATTTCCGTACATTATGGCTATTATTGCTATTTATTTAGGATTCCAAATGTTGGTAAATGCATTCAGAAGAGTCGATAGTTTAACTACGGGAATGTTAGGTTTAGTAACTCTTGGTTTACCTGTTCTTTTATCATATCCATATTATCAATCAATGGGATTCATTAGTACTTGGTGGGAAGCGCCAGCTTACATCTTGCTAGGTTACATCATAATGTCTTTGATGATGGTTACAACTAGAGATTTACCATGGTTATTGGTAATTGGTAGCTCTACCCTTATTGCTCTTTCTTTTTACTTACTCTTAACTTATGTATTCACAGAACTAGGCTTCTTACTTTTCAGTGGACAAGGTTATTTCGTAAGAACTAAACTTTTCAACACAATTGCAGAGGCTCAGGCTCCTGAATTTGCTGATTTTATATTTGCATTCGGCCCAGTTTCTATCTGGTTAGGTATTTTTGGAGTTATTTGGATGGCATATCAACTCTTCAACCAAAGTGTGTGGAAGAAAGACTATTTGTTTGTTATGATTTGGGCTCTGGTATCTTTGTTTATGGCTCAATCTGCCGTTCGTTTCATTTTCAATGCAACACCTGTTGTTTCTCTGATAAGTGCTTGGATAACTTGGTTGATAATTCAATGGGCTGATTTCCCTTCAGTATTGCAAACGTGGACAAGTTATTGGGGAAAACGTGGAAATTTATTCTACGGATTATCCTTACTTTCTCTTGCAATTGGATTTTGGTTCTTCTTCACAATAAGTGTTCTTGTTGGGCTACTAACTGCAATCATTCTAATTGTTTTGATTATGGTTATTGGACACATGGATTCACAAGATATTGATCAATATCGCTTCAGAGACCGAATAAGTGGATTAAGAAAATCGTTTGAAATGAAAAGACCGCTGGTCGCTCTTTTCGTAGGATTATTCATTTTACTTCCAAATACTTTCTATGGATATGATGCAGGAGTACCTTATGAAGATAAGAAAGAACATGATTCCGATATTTTCAATTTCCTAAGTTACGACTTCTTTAGGCCTGAAGAATTTGATTATGGTCAAAGAAACAATGTAACTCTTTACCCTGAGGGGACATCTGGAATGTACACTACTAACTTAAGCTCAAATCAATTATGGTACATGGGTAATACGGGACCTTCTTTCCCTTCTGATTACTGGATTGAAGGACTTGAATGGCTAGCTGAACAAGATACTGAAAAAGCTCCGGAAGATAGACCTGGATTCATGGCGTGGTGGGATTATGGTTTCTGGGCAATTGATATCGGAGAACATCCTACTGTGGCTGATAATTTCCAGTTTGGTTACCAAATTGCAGGTAATTTCCTTGCTTCTCAATCTGAGCACGAGGCCATGGCTCTCCTTCTTTATAGAATATTGGAAACTGAAGTAGATAGAGATACTGGTAAATTTAATTCCGAAGTAAGAACTAAAATATTAGATGGATATCTAAATGAAGAAAATGTTTCTGCATTTGAGCATATCGTCACAAATCCTGACGATTACATTCCTAAGAATTCTGATGGAAGTGAGAAAGATATTAACAAAAGAAATGCTGCAATAAGGGCAGGAAATCCGATTTTAATGACCATGGACATCAGTACAGTTTCTGATCTTCTATGGGAAGTAGAACAAATTACTGGTAAATCTATCCGATACATTGCCGCAGACACAAGAATGATGGCGTATGGTCCAAAGCCAGGTCAAACGGGTATTCTTTATGCTCCTGTTAGCTTAGCTGATTACAATATTAACGACTTTGTAGAAGTCCAATACACTCTCTCAAATGGTCAAACTTTGCCTGTGGATGAAATTAATGAATTAGTTAAAACTAATCCTACACTTACAATTGAATCTGATACTCTTGTGTACAAAGAGAGGTTTTTGAATTCAATGTTCTTTAGAACTTTCATAGGATGGTCTGCACCAGATATTGGCCGCCCAATACAGGATGGAATTCCTGGAGTTGTTGGAGCTATCGCACAAGAAGGAAAAAGACCAGCACCAGGTTGGAATATGACTCACTTTAAGTTAGTGAAATCAGTGGGTAGTCAACTAAATATGTTGAAATATTATGATGGTGCAACTATTCAAGGAACTGTTGCGACTCCAAATGGTGATCCTGTAGCAAATGCAAACATAACCATACTCGATGAATTCGGTATTCCTCACGGTAGTGCAACTACAGACGAAAACGGAAATTATTCTGTTCTGTCAATTGCCGGTAATGTCTCTGTGTTTGTTTCTCTAGGAAATCAAATTTCTGATGATGAAAAGATTAGAAAAGTTAGCAACAATATTTTAACCGGAACAACTTCTGAGGATCTAATAAGAGTAAATGTTTCTGAGGAAGCTGCAATGAGAGTTCCTAATGTGAATTCTACATTTAACATTGATATTGAAATTAAACCTACAAACATTACTGGAAGATTATTCTGGGATATGGATAAGGATGGAACGTTTAGTGGTACTGTAGATGAAGCATTACCTATTAATCCAGTCAAAGCCACAAATATTCGTTCTGAAGTAGAAACTATCGTAAATACAAATGCAAACGGGAAGTATGAATTCACAGGATTAGCTCCTGGTGAATACACTATAACTACTGTAGTGGATGAACACGAGGTTGTTTTAGCTTCTTACCTTGGCAATTCAGCAACACGAGCTGGTCAAGACCTTGAGATTTCTGAAGCACTGAAACCAGGCTCCATTTGGGGTTCATTTGTATCTGCTGACGAAATTGGAAATACCCAAATTACAGTTTCATTGTATGATAATACTAATGGAACCTTAGTAAACAGTACTTTCTTGAATCAAAACTATTTGAGTTCTGACTGTCCTGATGAAGGCGATACACGCCCAGTCTCTTTCTGTTTTGAAAAATTGCTCCCTGGCAACTATACTCTAAGACTAGAGAATGATGGAATTTTAGCAGATAATACTGCTGATTGGGCAAATAATAGCATTGATGTTGTTCTTGAAAAAGGAAACTCTCTTGGCTACAATGCAACTCTAAGAAATGGGTTCAGAATTGAAGGAAGTCTAACACATAATGGTGAAGGAATTTCAGAAGAACAGATCTCAATACGAAATGTTGGTTTTAGAGGTAGTTACAATGTATTTACAAATGAAAATGGATACTTCGCAACAGTGCTTCCTGAAGGCACATATGATTTGTTTACACTGCATCAAAAAGGAAATAATACTTTAGCTTATTTAGAACGCATTGACAGTAATACGGTTTCATTACCAATTGCTGCAGCTATGGGGCCTGGATATGCTATTGAAGGAACCTTATTCCAAGATGTAAATGCGAATAAGACACTAGATGAAGGTGAAAAAGGCTTTGAAAGTATTGAAATTAAATTTGATTCTGTAAGTGGAGGTACGGTATCAACCACTAGTACTATTGGCGGAGGCGGAGAATACCGCGTTGTCTTGCCTGCTGGAATCTATAATGCATACGCACTCATGGGCGGAGAAGAAGGACAAAATCTTGTGGCTCTACAAACTGTAAGCTTGATTAACGAAGATGATGATTCCAATATTTCCTCAAACTATGGTCAAAATGTAATAATTGTAATGTACGAAAACCATCTTGGCAATGAAATGCCTATAGAAGGGTTAGTGAACCTAGACGGAGGTACAACTGGGGCCCTGAATATCTGGGCTACAGATCCAAGTTCATCTCTTACACTACCAATTGGTGATTACGCCGTAGTTGCAGAAAAATATGGATATACTTTTGAAAATATTTATGAAATCTCTACTGAAACTAATGGTAGCAAAGAAGAAATCACTACTTTCGAACTAAATGACATCAAAGAACTGATTGTTGAGATGAAACGTATTCCTACTACTATTTCGGGAACCTTCTCTTTTGAGGATAGTGGAATAGCTAATGCTAATATTTCATTCTCTCCAGTTTCAGATCCATTGTATAGTTTGAATTTTAGTACTGATGAAGATGGTAATCTATCCGATGTTATTTTACCGCCTGATAATTATCTATATACTTTTTCATATAATGATAATGGAACTAGGTATTTTGCTGCAGGTCAAGTTATTCTTGATATTGGACAAACTAATTTCGATTTAGGGCTAATTGAAGCTGAAAAGAAATATGATATTAACGGACTTGCAACCCTAGGTGGTAATCCTGAAGACGGTATGGTAACTTTCACGTCTGTAAGTGATCATGATGATACAACTACGTTTGAAATTACAAAGTTCGAAGGATATTCTGGAAGCTTAGTGGGAGGGAACTACTACGTTAGTTTCCAAGATGCTATCAGCAGTCAGCACTACAGCTTTATTGGAACTATCAATCTAAATGGACCTCAAGAATATGATTTAGCATTGAAAGATGAAGGCTATTTCAGAGGTGAAATTGTTTCTTCTTCCGATGGTGACTTAATTCAAGATGGCACCATAGAAATTCAATTTGAATCTGCCGATAACGTAATATTTGTTACTGAAACAATTATTGGGGAAGGTTTATTCGGTTCTACTATTGATTATGGTAAAATTGATTTACCTAATGGAGAATATTCCGTTGAAGTTGATTTAGAAGGATATGACTTGTTCGAGGATACTTTCACCGTAAATGGAGATACCGAAAAGTATACCATTTCTCTAGATCCTATAGCTGTTGATGTTACTTTAGAAGTTAGTTACAACAATGCAACTGGAAACAAGCTGCCAGTCTCTAACGCAGATGTAAGATTCACTAATGCTTATGCTGAATATGATCAAACATTTACTACTGATGAAAACGGAACTATTACTATTTCTGATATGACTCCAAGAACTTACGAAATCGAAATGACTCATTTTGAGAATGGTGATGACGAACGTTTCAAATTAAATGCACAAAATGTTTATGTTAAGGCTGGAAAAGAACAGCAGACTTTCAAAAGAGATGCAGACTGGAGAGTTAAATTATCTGGAACTGTATTCTATGATCGTGATTTCAATGGTGTAGCTAATACTGAAGATTTACTCGCAAATTCCGAAATAGAAATATGGAACATGGCTGGTACAGATGTGCAATACAATACAACTGCTGATGAAAATGGAGAATACGAACTCTATCTCTATACTGGAGCGTATCAATCCTGGATTTATACTAATGAAGAGACCAGTTACGTTGAGATTACTGAATTAGAATTAGAGGGAGCTCTAACTCTTAATGCTTCATTGAATAGAGGTATTAATTTCAAGCAAACATATCTATCTTCTGTTGATTCTCAAGCCATAGACTTTGATGAAGTCGACATGCAAGGCGCTAATTTTAGCTTTGAAATTGAAATGAAAGATGGAGTCATAGATGTTACAGTCCCTGATGGAATTTACAGTATTGTAAGTGAATATGAGGACTTGTCTGGAACTAATGATTATATTTTTAATCTAAACGATAATGCGAATATCACTGATGATAAAGACGGAATTCTTCAAAACAAGACCATTGAAAGAAAATTAATGAGAGGAATTGAAGTGAATGTTGATAGAACTGAAGCTAATGTCGCATTGGGCCAAACTGTCACTTTCAATTTCAATGGAACTGTAAATGGACATCTAAATACTATTTACAATCTAAATGTAGACAATATTCCAAGTAATTGGACTGCTGAATTTGCTCCAAATAAATGGGGAGTTAATTATGGAGAAAATGTAACTTCTGAATTAAAGATAACACCTGATCAAACTGTTACTGTTGATGAGAAAGAAACCTTTAGTGTGACTGTTTCCTGGACTGATGAAAATGATAACCAAGTTGATGATATTACTCATACCTTTGAAATTGGCGTTACACCTATAGAAGCGCAAAGCCCTGATTTTGTCGTATCTGAGTTACTATGGAACCCTGAAAGTCCTACTGTTGGAACTGAAGTAACGTTAACTGCTAAGATTTCTAACTTAGTTAATAACACTGGAATACACAGTGTACCTATCGCATTCTACGATGGAGACGTCCCAATGAAAGGAGTCGACATAATTTATGCTGAATTTGAAGGTACGGATAATGAAGAAGTGACCGTTACGGCAATATGGACTGCAACGAAAGGATCACATCCATTGAGAGTCATTATAGACCCTGGAACAAATACCACTTTAACAGAAGTAGATTCTACAAATAACGAAAGATCGATTACTATTTCAGTTAGTTCAACATCAGAGGATGATGATAATTCTTTCCGAACGATTGCCCTTATCGTAGTAGGACTTGTTGGTGGATTAGCATATGTTAGTTACAGATCAAAAAGAAGTTAATTAGCTACTTAAATCCTGTTTAAGGCGTTGGTAACGCTCTTTGGATAGATATCCTTCCCGGTATAGTTTATCTAGTTTAACGACTTCATCCCTAGAAGGTAGAACTTTGTCTGATAACGTCGTATCAATAGGTTTAGTGGCTTTTAGTAATTCCTTTGCATGTGCAAGTAGTAGTCGAGCATCGCCTTTAGAATTGAAAGAAGATACATTACATTCTTTCAAAAGACTATTCACTGATCTCTCCTCTCCAGATTTATGATTATACCAATCTACAATTTCCTGCGCATCATTATTGCTATCCCAAATACTCACTGGAAAATCTTTAAGGGTTTGCTGTTGAGGATCCTTGTTTCTATCCCAATTGTTAATTGAATCTTCTTCAATAGTTTTTTCTTGACAAAAAGCAAATACTTCAAGTATTAAAGAAGTTAATTCATTTTCATTTAATTTTCCATCTTCATCTGAATCGTATTTCTCAAAAAAAGAATCTGAATCAAACGTATTCCTAGTACTCTCATCAAGATCTTCCAAAATAGTATCAAAAAACCTCTTTGCCTCATCCTTAGAAAGCTGACCATCGCTATTCTTATCGAATTCCTCTATCAAATCTTTAGCTATTAGTGAGTGTATGCGTCTGTTTATAGCTCGGCCAATAGGATTTCGAAAAATATACAATAAGATGAAAATAGGAAATAATACAAGTAAAGTGAAAACCTCGAAGAGAAAAATATTCTCCAATAAAAGACCATTCTCTATTAGGAATATAAGAAAATCTAGTCTTTGAAGATAACCGCCCTGTGGCCTTAGCATAAAGAAAAAAATTACGCCAACTATAATTACTGGAGGAATTTCAGACTTCGTTTTCCCATTGTCCATGAAATGAACTTAGACTATAGACTATAAGATGACCTGACAAAAGCTTCGCTAGTAAAAAATAAAAGTAAAAAAAGTCGTAACCGAGAGATAGGGGAACTAAGTCCCCTATCCAACGTTACATTTCCTATCTAAACTACTCTAGAGTAATTTAGCGGAGCCAATAATGTCTCCGGTTGCATCAAATTGGATATCTAGTTTCCAACCATCTTCTGCTGGGCCTGCGTCAGGTCCATAGACTAAGAATTGGTCACCAGATGACAATTTGCCATCGCGGTCGTTGTCAGAGAAGTGCACTGGGAACTGACTACCATTGTCATCGGAGACATTGGTTGCTCTGCTCTTTAATGCTTCATCATCTGCGCTATAGGTCATATCTATACCCATTTCTTCACCGCCCTGGAATTGCATAGCAACTTCACCAAAGCCGTTGCCACCTACATATGTAGATCCAGATCCGTCCTTCAAGAAGAAACTAAATCCGAGTAAATCTTCTTGTTTGCTAACTTTAATCACTTCTACGTGATATATATTTGCACTATCTTGTGATACAAAGAAAGTGGCTATAGGGGCTGATTCTCCTTGCTCTAGGAAACTGGCTGCCCAAACGTACAGCACAGCTGCTAAAACAACTGTAATTGCCACCATTAATATAACGGCAATAACTGGGGAAACTCCCTCATCGTTTTTTTCTATTCTGTGTTCCATGGTTGCGTCCTCTTTCAGACAGTTTTGAACCACAAGTGATTCGACTGTCGGACTTTAACATTGTCACAGACTGTATATAAAGTCTAACTTTACGCTTGATTAATAATAGGCCTAGTATGTTTTAGCTAAGAAAACTCGATTGATTGTAAGTCTTCCAGAAACGACACATTCTCTCTCTTTAGAGTAAGGGCTTGTCGATACTCCCAAGAAGGAAAAACCTGTTTCTTTTTCAATCATTTCAGCTTCAGCATCATTCCCCTCAAACGCCATCTCATATACATATCCTTCTTCCAATTTTTCTTCAAGCGAAATAGTTGACCCATTTATCTCTAAATGGGGCATTTTTTTGATATGCTGATTAAAATGTTCATTGGCTTTTTCTTTCATATAATTGTTAACTGAGTTTAATTCGTCTCTTACTGAATTTAACAACTCATCCATATTATAGCTAGATTTATTTCCTGCTCTTGTAGCACACATAAATGAATTGGACTTGAGATCTCTTGGCCCCAATTCTATTCTAAGGGGGACTCCTTTGATTTCCCAGTCATAATACTTCTGTCCTGGTCTAATATCTCTATCATCTAACTTTACTCTAATTTTTTCGGTTTTTAATTTTTTGACTATTTCATGTGCTGCAGACATTATTTCTTCAGAACCTTCTTTGGAGAGAATAGGAACAATTACTACTTGAATTGGTGCAATTGAAGGTGGCATTATCAATCCCTTATCATCACCATGCGTTGCTACTGTTGCCCCAAGAAGTCTTTCAGACATGCCATACGTTGTTTGATGAACATATTTCTGCTCACCTGAATCATCTTCGTATTTAACATCAAAAGCTTTAGCCCATTGGTCTCTGTAGTGATGTACTGAGGCAACTTGTAAGGTCCTACCGTCTGGCATTATCACATCGATAGCTATAGTATACCAAGCACCTGGAAAAGTATCCCAAACTGGCCTTTTGGTTATTAAAACTGGAAAGTTTAATTCACTCATTAAATTCTTTACAATTTCTAAATCTTCGTTTATTTGTCTTGTAGCATCTTCCTCGTTTACGTGTGCGGTGTGGGCTTCGAAAAAATGTATTTCTCGAACTCTAATAAATGAACGTGTTTGCTTAGTTTCGTATCTAAAAGTATTTACTATTTGATAAGTTTTTAGAGGCAAATCTGCATGAGAACGTATCCATAAAGGAAACATCGTATACATCGCAGTTTCACTTGTTGGCCTCAAAAACATAGGATTATCTAGTTTCGTTTCACCTGCGTGTTTGATCCAATATACTTCTTTAGCAAAGCCTTCAACTTCATCCTCTAATCTAAGTTCTGAAGGATCTACACCCTCTTCTCTAGCTTTCTTTAGTAAAGAGACTAACTTATTTTCTTTATCTAACAAATCCTCAGGTATTAATAGAGGAAAATGAACTTCTTCGTGGTCAGTTCTTTCCATTTCCTCATGCGTTAAATTATCAATAAGCCTCATAGTTTTCCAACCATAGGGCCTCCATACATCCATTCCCTTTATTGGATAGCGTTTATCAACTAATTCTGCAGCTTCAACCATGAAAGGGTACCATTCCTTGAAATTTTCCTTAGATGGAATTCCGCGCTTGGCTGCTGCCGGTGACTTAGACATGCTAATACATCGCTACTTAGGAATACTTAACGTTTAGCCTTATTTTTTCCTGCAGATTCTAACCTTTTCTCTCTTACTTCTAAAAGTTTCCCTACTGAATAGGGCCCTACTAGGATAATAATTATGGAAATCCAGAGCATTGATTTACAACCTGATGGTGCTTTATCGTAATTATCTGGTTGAGTAACTTTTAGCTTAATTAAACCGAACCATGGTAACTCTCCTCTTGCCATCCCCACAACCCAATCCGGATCTACAGGTTGAACTGGATTACTATTAATATCTCTATGAGTTAGCTGATCAGGATGTGGATTGCCTGTTGAATCTCCTTTCGTAATATAGCCTGAATTTTCTAAATTCTTTAGGTGGGCGCCTCCGCTAAGGCCTATTTCTGAAAATTCTATCTTTGAGCCAAAATAAGTTTCTATTTCAGGAATGTAATAATAATCTGTAATATTATCTCCATCCATATCCTTTGGTTCTTCTAGTACATCAACCCAAGCCATTGCTCTGTGGATTACTGGCGTCACTGGGCTGCCGTCAAACTCCCTTATTCCATTTTTGTAGTATACTATTACGTCTCCGTAATCTCCGTATTTTTTATAATCTGTTTTTTTACCTTGAAGATATGTGACTATATCTGATTTTTCAGCCTCTTTAACTACTACTAAATCCCCTGTATCTATTGTTCCAATGTGTGTAAAACCTGGCTCATCATACAAAGGATTCGCTGTATGTTCCATTGAACCAGATTCAATAACTACCATAGGTGGCCAATTGCCACTGTAAGCAAACGTTAATAGAAAAACTAACAAAACACTACCTATGGCAATACCTACGTCTTTTACAGTCTCAGGTATTTGTATTTTATCAGAATCTGACATCTGAAATCCTATTATAGCTTACGAGGTCTTTTAACTTTCCTAACTTTACGGACTTTCTTACGGTTACTATGACTTGAGCGTTGAGCACCAAAATCTGTTGAAGGTCCGCCATCATCATCACTAACCATTCTAATATTATTAGGTAAATCTTCTGATGAATCATCGTTATCATTTTTATCAGTATTTGAACTAAAATCGCCAAGAAGATCGTCAAGAGGATCTCCTACATTTGAATTACTTGATACTGGACTTGAGGCATCCTGAACTGGTGAAGTTTCTTGAACCTGAAAAGTAGGCTCAGGTAATGAACTTTCAGCTTTTTTCATTTCTCCACCACATGATGGACATTTACCCCATTTTTCCTGAAATTCTTTCCCACATGAAATACAAACATATGCTGAAGAAGATGCTGAAGATGATTCTGAAGATGGGATACTAGCTGCTGATGTCGGCGCAGACTCGTCTTTGTTTACATAGGGATTAAAATCGCCGGATTCGCCTAAAAGATCATCTAGATCTTCTTTACGTGAAGGAGACTTAGATTCTTGCTCCTGATTTGCTAATTCCGGATTTGAAGCACTGCCGCCTAACTTGCGGCGTTGCTCTGCATAGTAAGCATCTCTTTCTGCAAAAAGTTCTTTTGTTTCTTCTGAGTAATCAAATTTTTTCTTTTCTTCTTTCTTTTTACCAAACCAAGCCATACGGCTCTAAATACGCGTGATAAATAAAGCGTTCGGTTTAGAATAAAGACAACTTTCCGGTGATTTCATTGATTTTTGACTCGTTGCCAGGACCTATTCCCAAACAGGTAACTGTTCCTGGGGGGACTTCAGTTAAACCGGCATCACTTATCAAACTAGAGGTTATTCCTATATCTCTAGCATGCTGTTGTAATTGCCTTAGTAGTGACTCGTTTGTCCCTTTAACAACTACTTTTTTCTGACCATCGTTGTACCATCTCTTAAAATTAGAGCTATCTGATTTTTTCGATTTGAGTGAACAATTTACAGCTGCATGCGCAACTTGCGCTGCCATTTTACCTTTTGATATTCCTAAATCTGTTCTAACTACTATGACTAGCTTATAATCCAAAATTATTCCTCTTCGCTAGAGTCGTCCAAGGGATCTTGGACTACATCTGCAGACAAACCCTCACCTTCTCCTGGCCTGTTTAATTGTAAATCTATATCTGCCATTTTTGAATCTATATCTGCTAAGTCTGCTAAAAGAGTTATTTCTTTTCTTTCATAATATTTTTTCATAACTGAACTTCCAGACCGTTTTCGAGTTTCTACTTCAACTAATTTACGCTTAACGTTATCTCTGTCATGCTTCAATCCTTGAAGTTCAATTAATTCTGCTGGTATGTACTTTCCTGCAACTGCTAATTCAGACTCAATTCTGAGTCCTGGAGGCGCTCTAGCAAGATTAGGATGAATATGTGCTGTCCAAGGATATGCTCCTCTGTACCATCCAGCTACAAAAAATAATATAGATATGGTTAACAACGACGTTGTAACAAAAAATGTTTGGAAAAAACCTTTATCATCATCTGAATTTCCCCACGAAGGGGCATTTCCCAGTGCTGGATTTCCTAAAATGAAGCCTACTATTATTACTATACAAATCGACATTGCCATTCCTAAAGTAACTCTGTAAAGAGTATCAAATTCTTCATCCAATTCACCTCTTCTGGGAAACATGGCTTGAATTAAAGTGTAACCTGGAATGAACAAAACAAGCAATAGGCCTGCAAAAACTCTAAGCCAATTTATTTCTTCCATTGATAATCGCTAGAATAACCCCATTAAAAATGCCTGCTCCCTGCAAAACCGCTTCTATATCCATGAGGTTCTGAACCATTTCTTCTTAGTTTTGATTGTTGAACCAATGTATTCCAACGGGATTTACAATTACAATGCAAACCTTTCAAATTACCCAAGCCAAGACGATGGTTTTTTAAGGCTTCTAAAACTTTCTTATTACAATCGTGACAATTGTGAGCACCTCTGCGAGTACCTCCTCCTGTTGGGTCTGAATACACTCTAATTGGTAAATCTTCACATTTCTTTAAAACTTCAATAACTGACCAGAGCCAAGGTGCCGTCCATTCATTTCTAAACCATAATTTTTCAACTACAGTATTCTTCTGAACATTTACCGGATTAATTGATATTTTATCAACATGAGGTGCTGCATCAATTGCAGATTTTACTGCATCCTCTATACTCTCTTTTTCACTAAGTGGGATCCCCGGGTACCGAGCTCGAATTCGCCCTATAGTGAGTCG